>Ga0247611_10001135_pt1 | contig 48908 bp, 39 predicted proteins | sample 177DNAGHGhighgp2_FD_192422 | JGI IMG/M metagenome (GOLD analysis project Ga0247611, IMG submission 192422) | Sheep rumen microbial communities from Palmerston North, Manawatu-Wanganui, New Zealand - 1770 DNA GHGhigh gp2 | ecosystem: Host-associated > Mammals > Digestive system > Stomach > Rumen... | reverse complement strand
TGATGCAGATCGGTAAGAATTGGGTTGCGGAATTTGTCGATTCCGAGGGCAATCATATAGAGGTATACACCGCAGTTTCACAGTGAGTTTTGATCTGGTGGCAGATATATTTATCATCAGGATAATAGATTAAGACAAATCGGAATCTGTGGAGGTTGTGATGAAGAATTATACACAGGTATATGTAAAAAATAGTTTTGAAGCAGCAGAAACATACTGCAAAGCTTTTGGAGCAGAAATAACTCGTGAGTTTAAAAACGAAGATAACACTGCTTATGAGCACTGTGAGCTATCTGTAAACGGGGAAGGTTTTTTGGCATTGGCAGAAGCGAAAAATCCCTGTGATATAGATGTAGTACACAAAAACAAGTGGGAAACTATGACTTTTAACGTTTTTGAAATGGGAACAGAAGAAGCTGTTTATAATGCTTTTCAGGTTTTGAGCGATGGGGGTGTAATTATCGAACCTATCGGAGAACTTCCATGGAGTAAATGTTGCGCCACCATTATTGATAAATATGGTGTGTGCTGGTGGATATCAATTTAACAAATTCGAGTTTACCGGAATGAGGTTGGACCATAAGCTCGGGAATATAACGGACAAACACGACTGGCAATTGCCAGCCGTGTTTTTTGCAATCATTATAGATTTCAGACTAAATGTATTATTACGCAAATACGCCAAAAGAAAATAAAAAAGCAAGATTTGGCGACTTTATTGACTTGAAATCAGGTTAGTTTTATAATGTCCACATGGAGAAGAAGACTAAGATCATAGGACGAGTTGATGAATGTAGCCGGCTGAAAGAATGTATGGATGCTGATTCAGCCCAGCTTATTATTGTTTATGGCAGACGAAGAGTTGGTAAGACATTTCTAATCAATCAGTTTTTTAATAACACTTTTGCATTTAAACTTACTGGAGCATATAAGCAGGATAAATCAATTCAACTTAGGAATTTTTCAGAAGCGCTCAATCTTAAATCAAGGAAGAAATACGGTGTTCCAGGAGACTGGATAGAGGCATTTAATTTCCTGCGAGAATATATAAATAAGCTTCCTAAGACAGAAAAGCAGATAATCTTTCTTGATGAGATGCCGTGGTTGGATACCCCTAGATCAGGTTTTCTCCCCGCTTTTGAGTGGTTTTGGAATGACTTCGCGTCCACAGTAGACAATCTGATTTTTATCGTTTGCGGATCTGCAACATCATGGATGGATGAAAAGCTTGCTAACAATAAGGGCGGACTGTTTAATAGACACACTTGCAGGTTATATCTTGAGCCTTTCAATCTATTTGAGGTGAGGGAGTATCTTCATTCGAAGAAAATCAACTGGTCTACTTATGAGATTGCAGAGTGTTATATGATAATGGGAGGAATCCCCTATTATTTGAGTTTGTTGAAGAGTTCGCTCTCACTAAAACAGAACATTGATAATCTCTTTTTTCGCAGAAATGGTGAACTGTGGGATGAGTTTGATCACCTGTATAAAACGCTGTTTGTTAACGGAGAAGATTATGAGAAGGTTGTAGAAGTCCTCTGTGATAGGATGGGTGGATTAACACGTGATGAGATTATCCAAAAGACAGGCATGACTTCCGGTGGTGATCTGAGTAAGATTCTTAAAAACTTAGTCTTGTCCGGTTTTGTTAGAGTTCACGGATTCTATGGAAACAAGAAGAAGAAAATTAGATATCAGTTAGCTGATTATTATTCTATATTCTATTTCAAGTATATTAGTAAACAATATTGTAAAGACGAACACTTCTGGAGCAATTCTATAGATAATCCAGCAAGACGTGTGTGGGCAGGCTTATCATTTGAACAAATATGTATAGACCATATATCGCAGATAAAACAGAAGTTGGGAATATCCGGTGTTCTTTCAGAGGTAACGTCGTGGTATACGGGTGAAGATGAAGATAAAGGTATTAACGGAGCACAAATAGATTTGCTCATAGACCGACGCGACAGAGTGGTCTCTATTTGTGAAATGAAGTATTCTGTAAATGAGTTTACTATCGATAAGACTTATGATATGAACTTGCGAAACAAGATGGAATCGTTCAGAAAAGCTACCAACTGCAAAAAATCAATTCAATTAGTAATGGTTACTACATACGGAGTTAAACCTGGTAAATATAGCGGAGTGGTAAATGCAGAGGTAACACTGGATGATTTATTCAGATAACAGCGAAGACAAGGCATGAGAATTAAATGGTATATTATCCCACGGATAATTCTGGGATAAGAAAACAGAAATAATATGGTTATTTCCTGCAATTCCTGATAAAATAATCCCAATATCTTGTAACACAGCAAAGCAAGTAACACTACATGTTGTTACCCTAGACGAACTCGAATAATTGCAAAACGCTGGAAATGCCCTAAAACAGGGCATTTCATTTTTTAAAGCCACCAAAAAGCCACTAAATTTCGAATTCATATATTTGGGAGACAGTAGCAGAACCATATTCAATTAATGGATCTGTAGCATAAAAAGTTATCAAGAGAACTTTACCTAGATGATATAATTACCTTGTCTGAGGGAGTGATCCCATAGTCAAGAAAATCAACAGAAAGTATTACTAAAGAACAATTTAAAGAATAGTGTTTGAAGGAAGCGATTTTGATTATGGGGAAAAAGAAAAGAGAACACGTAGTTTTCGATCAAATGCTAAAGCAGAAAAAGAGTATCCCTTTTTCGAAAACAATAAGTGATAGTCCGCGAAAACAGAAAACAAAACCTTTGAAGTCAAAATCATCAGTATATGAGGATAGAATGAGCAACGAAGAATACATCAGAAAGTGTTATGAACTGGCTATTAGCGCAGGAAAAAAAGGCTACGATACCTTTGGTGCAGTTCTGGTACACAATGGAGAGATATTAGAGGAAGCGGAGAATACCGCTGATTTTGAACGAAAGATCTTCGGACATGCCGAATTCAATCTTGTACACAAATGTGCAAATAAATATTCTGACGATGTGTTGGCAGAATCTGTTTTATACACGAGCTGTGCTCCTTGTGAAAGATGTCTGGGTGCTATTGCTTCGCTAGGCGTTCACAAGATAGTTTGTGGTGTTTCATATAAGGAGTTTAGCAAGTTGTGTCCTTTCGATTATGAGAAATTGGATCGCGAGGGTTTACTGAAGAAATTGGGTATCGACATGACTATAAGCGAGTCCGTTCTTGAAGATGAAGGAATGCGTGTTTTCGAATGGTGGGGCGGAGAATATCATCCGTTGGAAGAATTGATAGCTGAGATGGATGAAGTAAAGCGTAATCGTAATTAGTAAGGTAAATCAGCAGGATATATGACTAAGACAAATCGAAGATTGTTGGGGATGCAAAAATGAAGAAATATGTTATGCCGATCATTATGCTGGTTGTATTCGAAACGGTCGCAATTACCTTATGGCTGACAAAGAACAATCTGTTCTATCTGTTCAATTTCAGCTACATTGGTCTGTCCATTTCACTTGGTGTTTTTTTGTATATTAAAAAATATAAGTATGCCAGGCGCATTGTTCAACTTCTTGTCGGTCTGTACATGCTTGTCTATCTTGGGTTGATATGTAACGAAAATATGCAGATCGAGGGATTCTGGTATTATCTGTTCACAGGCGTGTTTGAGGCTGCAACAATACATTATGCCGTAGCCAAAATATTCGGACCGCTGATATTTGGACGCGGATGGTGCGGATATGCCTGCTGGACAGCTATGGTGCTGGATTTTCTGCCCTACAAAGTGCCAAAGGAGCCGCGAAGAAAAATAGGATGGATCAGGTATATCACCTTTGCGGCTTCGCTGATCTTTGTTGCAGCATTGTTCCTTGCTCATGTGGGGAGCCTTGAGAGAATCATGTTCTGGGCATTTATCATTGGTAACATTCTCTATTATACGACAGGAATTATCCTTGCATTTTCCTTCAAGGATAACCGGGCATTCTGCAAGTACATCTGTCCGATTACTGTTTTTCTGAAGCCGATGAGTTATTTTTCTCTGATTCGTCTGAAATGCGATAAGGAGAAGTGTATCTCCTGTGGGAAATGCAAACGTGTTTGCCCGATGAATGTTGATGTGACAGATAATTCAAGGAAACGTAAAAACGGTACAGAATGCATCCTATGCATGGAGTGCGTAAAGAACTGTCCCAAAGACGCATTATGACAACTTCAAGTTTGTCGGCCTGCTGTGATAGTACGTTTTATCGGAAGTTTTATTGACTAAGACAAATCGGGATTGTTCGAGATACAGAGCTCCGCATCTGAATACCGTCATGTTGTCCGTTCCGTCTTCGCCGGACACGAGTTCATCAGGGGAGGATTTGGTGTGATCTATGTAATCTCAGACCTTCATGGTTATCCATACGATAAGTTCCTGGCGTTGCTGAGACTTGATGATATGCAGGAGTTTAGGTTGGATTAGTAGAACCTTTGTTATTAAGTTCACGCCACATACCATTGAAAACAAGGCGTTTTGTGCTCCCTTACGATAGATATGCGATTTAGTTAAAAAGCTTTCGCAAAACACAGATATAACCGCAAGAAATGTCGTTATAAAACTGGTTGACGCGAGTCGACCAATATTGTATATTGGTAAGCAAGAGTAGACCAATGCGGAGGAAAGATTACAAATGCGTTTAACTGATTCTGAATGGAAGATAGTCAATTGTCTTTGGAAAAAGCCTATGACATTAATGGAGCTTACCAGAGCTCTGTTTGCTAAAACCGGCTGGTCAAAGCAGACAATCATAACATTGCTTAATCGTATGGTTGAAAAAGGGATTGTTTCCTATGTGCAAGAGGGACGAACCAAGTGGTTCAGTGCTGCGATAGATAGAACTGAAGCTGAACTGGAAGAGACAACATCTTTTCTGGATAAAGTATATGAAGGCAATATAGGTCTGCTTATTTCCAATCTAAAGTGTTCAGACAAACTTACAAAAGAGCAGTTAGAGGAGCTTCGAAGGATAATCGAAGAGGATTAATATGTTGCGCTATATCATTGGCATTACGATATTAACAATCGGCATAATTTTTGTGCGGGTTTTGTCGAACGGAAAAATACTCCGAAAGTATCAGTATGCTTTTTGGATTGCTATTCCGCTCTATATGATTCTGATGCCCTTTGTAAAGATAGATGTTCCTGTAGCAGAGATTTGGAACAATATTTTCACCTCAAAAACTGAAACTGCATCATATGAAGTTACAGATGATGCATCCCCTATGGTCATAGAGGAAGGGCTGCAGATAGACAACGAAGTTCATGAAACTCAAACAGTTGTACCGGTCGATATTCAAAATGAACAGGAGAATGATCGTGAACCTGAGCAGATGCCGGTTAATCATGCGAGGGTATCAAATGTAAAAACAAATGTATCGAAAAAGATAGAAACCATACTGAAAAAATGTAGTTATTGTGTTTCAGCTATTCTTGTAGTTGCTCTTATAGTGTACAATTCCGGCTTTATTCTGTATTGCAGACGAAAAAGGAAATATATCGGCAGAGATTCTTCAAGCGGACTCAGGATTTATAGTATCAATCATAAAGGAACACCGTTTCTTCTGTTTAACAAAATCTATATAGATAATGATTCAATAAATAACGAATATGTAATTTGTCATGAAGCTTGTCACTATAAACACGGTGATCATTTGTGGGTGCTTATCAGATATCTTGTTCTCTTCCTTAATTGGTATAACCCAATAATCTGGATAGCTTTTATTCTTTCCGGCCGGGATTGTGAATATGCATGCGATGAAGAAGTGTTGAAAGCATATGGAGTCGATTCTTCTAAAGATTATGCAAGAACACTGGTTGGACTACCTCAACAACAGTCAAATACAGCTGTTTTTATCCTGTCAACCGGAATGAGAGGCGGATATAAGATGATGAAGAAGAGAATAATAAATTTAAAGAGACCGGCAAATAACAGCCGTAAGGCCTTTGCATTAAGCATGGCTGCCATACTGTTATTTACAAGCTGTTCTTTTGTTAATACATCTGAAAATGCAAGAAAGATCAAGGCGGATGATCCGTGGTTTAACACCAATATTATTGAAGTTGATACCGGTGTTGAAGCTGGAAGGAATACCAGTTTTCCTACTTCATATTATGCAGGTTCGGACGAGAATTATTATGTTGTCTTGTCGAGCGGACAATATGAAGTCCCTAGTGATGAACTCGAAGGTTTGAGCTGGGCAGAACAAAAAGAAAAGTATGGATATCGTCTGATTTCTGTTGTTGAACGCAAAACTAACCAAACCATAAACATTATTGATGTAAAAAAAGATTTTTCCGATATTAATACTGAATCACGTATTGATGATGTCTATTATTTAGACGGAAAGATAACCGTAAAGACCGAATCTAAAGAGCGGGATTATGATCCGTTAACCGGCAAGCTTTTGGAAACACGGGATAGAGGAGAAGCTGCCGAAGCCTTTTTTTCGAGTTTTTATAAGATTGGAGAGTATGATGTTGAGTTAATTATGTACCAGCCGCAAAACATGCGGGAACATGCCGACATCAATGTCAAAACTCCTGACGGAAAAACCCATACTACTGAAATTAAAGTAGAGAATAAGGATGTATATGTATATGCTGTGCTGGAACTCAATGACACAAAAGTGTTGCTTCCGGCCACGATAAATGATTATGAATACGCTTTTTATGAGTTGGATCTTTCCACTAACGAATTGATCAAAGCAGATCCCAAAGAATATGCATGGATGGAAGAGGTAGCATTCTCTTGGTGCAAACCGGGATCTGATGGGATGGTTTATTATCCGACTCAGCATGGGATTTCAAGAATAAATGCAGAGACGAAAACATTAGAGGAAGTATTTAGATATGATTGGTGTGGACTCAATAGAGGTCTTGTGGTGGTTCCCAATTTTGATCTGATCGAGTGCTCAGAAAATCATTTTGTTCTCTTTGGGATGTATGATTTATCAAATATATATTCCGGAAAGAAAGCAGATAAGATACATTTAATTGAACTTGACAGAGCAGATAAAAATCCTAATGCCGGGAAAACTGTACTTGAGTTATTTGATCCTGAAGGCGGATGGGTTGATGTAAATACCGGGAAGGCGATCTCTGTGTTTAATGATACCAATAGTAAATACTTCATAGAAGTCACTGACCGTTATAATCGGGGGGATTATTTTGATTACTCTTCAGGCGATGAAAATAACGATGACACTTGGGAACTTGCAAGGATCAACGGTCGTGCTGAGTTCAGTAACCAACTTGCTGTAGATATTATGAATAACGAAGGCCCTGACATTTTGATGAATGTCAGTGGTTATGGACAACTAAATAATTCGAACTATCTTGCCGATCTTACGCCGTATGTTAGAAACGATATTGATAAGTACTATGAAAACATAATTGAAGGCTCAAAAACCGACGGAGCGATTTATCAGATTCCTATCAGTTTTGCGCTGGAAGGAATACTGACTAAAACGGAGAATGTCGGGAGTTCCGGAAAAGGTTTCACACTTGAAGAATATGAAAGGTTTGTAGATGAGGTTGCTAATGGAAGCGATCCGATATTTTTAGGGCAGGCAACTTACTTTTCTAAGCTTTTTGGCAGCATGAACGATAAGTTTATCGTTAATGGGAAGGTTGATCTGTCAGGGCCTGAATTTGCACAAATGGCTGATTATGTCAAAGACAATGTCAGAGAAGAAGGGACATCTTGGAATGCTCAGTATACTGAAAGAACTCCTGGAGCTGAATATACAGAATACTGTTATGGAATAGGCGGATATTTTATTGCAGCAATGAGCATAGCTCCTTGGGGTAATGGTGTGTCTTTAGCAGGTATTCCTTCGATTGACGGAAGAGGCCCAAGATTTAAGCCTGTTTGCTCGGTTGCTATTTCTGCTCAGGCTGATAATGTTGATGCTTGTGGTGAATTTGTTAAGATCCTGCTATCTGAAGACGTTCAGACAGACATAGCGATGAATGATTGTTTTGTAATCAATAGAGAGGCGTTCAGAAAAGCAGGAGACGCAGCTATTGATTATTACAATAATGGTGGTAGTGCTGTTTCAGGCGGAAATGGTGGCAGCAGTGGCGGTTTGGGAAGGCAGTTTTCAATAGAGGATGTTGATTTTGTAGAAGGGATAATACTCAGTTGTTCACGATCTTGTTCTGAAGATGCTTCTATAAGCATTATCTTGATTGAAGAAATGCCTGCATATTTTCTTGGTCAGAAGGATTTGGATGCAGTAATTAAGATAGCTCAAAACAGGATACAGAAGGTTTTGGATGAACGAGGGTAGTTTTGAAACATGAACTTTATAGTAGGAAGATGCATTTTTTCATGGTGTGCATGAATTCAAAAAAGAGTATTGGAGTAAGATAAAGGTTAAAGAGCTATAGAGCGTTTGTGGAGTCTTCAAAATGAAAAGAAAAATGGCTTTGAAGATTGTAACTCATTTTTTGATCGGTGTATTGGTCATACCTTATATTTGTGGATGCTCGAAAAAAATAAGTAATGATCCGTCACGGATAATACAGGAAAATACTCCTTGGTTTCAGTGTGAAAACCATGTCTGTTCTCTCAGTTATAAGGATTCATCAGTTGAATATGTCGATCCTGAATGTATAGTGTTTCGCAAGTATTCAGAGAATAGTGCTAGCAATAAGTTGGTTTATTCAGATAACGATAATGATGAAACGGTCATCGATTTTTCTCAATGGTCTGAGGGAAATGAGCAATTTAACATAAATTGTTATTTCCGGGCCGGAGATGATGTTTATGTAACTGTAAGCTCAACCAAAAAGGGAGTTAATAGCAACAGTGCATATAAGATCGACCATGAGAAAGCATCTTTAGAATATTTCAGTGATTTTAAGAATGTTGAAGAAGAATCATACTTTGTCGATAAAGTCATATTTTTGAATAATAACTACTATAGTCATATTTTCTATTTAGATAATTACAATTACAAAGAAGCATTTTGCATTTTTGACAGTGATTTAAATCTTATTCATGAGATGAGAATCAATAATCATATAATGGCATGGTCTTTAAATAACAATTCTCAAATAATTGCTGTTGAGAAGGATTTGAGTAATCCTGTTGAGTCATTCTATTACTCTGCGGTCTTGAACCTTGAGACCGGCACAGAAACCAGAACCGCCGCTGAATCTGGGAAATTCGAAATGAGCCATTTGGGATACACATCAACAGACGGGTTCTGCTATAAAAAGAACGAGGATATGACTATAACAAAGCTGAATCTGGAAACCGGAGAAGAATACTTGGTTTTGGATTTCAATAATAGTTCAATAAATCTTTTTGAAATGCAGTGCAGTTCATTGCGTTTTTGCAGTGACGACAAATGCATATTGTTGAAGGATACAGTTTACCCAAGCGAATCACCAAATTGGAAAATTAACACATTATCAAAGGTCGAGAATAATCCTCATGTAGGAAAACAGATTTTGTATGTAGCACCGAGCTGGAAACTTGGCTCAATGGCTGCTAGTGCTATTGAACAGATAAATACGACCAACCAAGACATATATGTTTATGTAACTATGGAATACAGCACTCTTACTTTTGCTGAGTATGAAAAATCTGATGACAGTACAATCAGTAAATATAATAGAGATATAGCTTTAATAAATAAACTAAAAATGGATATTAGGAATGGATCCGGTCCGGATATCTTACTTGATTTTGCTAAGTATTCTGCCCTGAATAATGAGAGTTATCTTTATGATCTGTCTAAAACTATTAATGAAAAAGACAAATTCAACAGAGCCGAGTACTTTGATAATATATTTGATGCATATGTCAAAGATAATAAACTGTTTCAAATGCCTGTAAGTGCTTGTATCGGTGGCATATATGCGAATGATGATGCTGTTGACGATTCGCGTTTGGGTTTTACTTATTCCGAATATGAGAATGCGGTATCATCTGAATGTGATGGAATTGATCCATTTGAATTCGATTGTGGACGTGACACCTGTTTTTCAATAATGATCAGATGTAATTATGATGAATTATATGACAGTGAACAGCATTTTAACGCAAATAATTCTTCATTCCGGAATATATGCGAATATGTTCGGGATATGAGAGAAGAACCTAAAGCAGATAGTTCAAAAGGGACAATGCAGTTCGTAGAGTTTAATCGGATACATTTTGATCTATCAAGGATGTTGATCAATGAGAATAAGCAGTTGTTTGGAATGCCGTCAACAGATGGATCCCAGGGACCAATTGTATTTGCATTGGAAAGCATAGGAATATGTACTTGTACAAATCAATTTGATAGTGCTTTTGAGTTTGTTAAGTGTATCTTGAGCTATGATGTTCAGATTCAGAATGTTGTATATAATCCTGTAAACCGGGCAGCGTTTTCACATTATGCTGACGATGCAATTGTCTATAGCAATGCTCAGATTAAAGAGAGATATGGAAAAGCAGATTATAACGATACTTCTATCATAGATGAGTATATAAGATATATCTGCTCGGCAAACACTTGCTATATGTCAGATGACTATTCTCTTTTGATAATGAATGAAGAGCTTCAGCCATACTATCTTCATCAAAAAGAATTGGATGATGTTATTCCGATAATCGAGAGCAGAGTAAATAAAATAACCGCAGAACAGCAATAACAGTTAGTTTGTTGATTATATTTTTGTTTTAATGATGTCAATAAGTGAATAATCAAGCTGGTTCGTATGATGGACAAAAGCAATCTGCAGTTATAAATGAATTAGCAGAATAATTCAGGTTGTTATTGCTTGCGTTCATCAAGGACTTTCTGGACTCTGTCCTGAATAATGACTATTACCGAATCAAGGTCCTTCTGGCCTAGAAAATATGCAGGCATCTCTTCGATGAGGATCATGCTCATATCCGAATTCTCGCTGTTCATGGAAGAGCAGCTCAAGATGATCCTCTCTATGTTATCAATGTCGGCAGAAGTATATTTCTCTTCTGCGCTTAGTTCGCGGCCTGATCTGTCTCCGTTATTAAAGTAATCAATCAGGTCTTCACCTGCACTTCTAAAAGCACTGCGGTTAAGGACAAAGTTACTTCTCATGGCAAGACCCTTTTGAACGTCTTCAGAGAGCAGGCAGCTGATAAATTCACCACAGGCATCAATGTCTGTTGCCTGAGAAGAAATTGCAAATGAACAGACCGATTCAAACATCGGTCCTCTTCCGTCAACTGAAGGCATTCCAAGGACCGTTGGCTCGCTGATAAATGATGAATAATTCTTCTTCGGCAGGAAATCTGCTATTCCCTGAATCTGGCCGCATTTGGCATACTGGAAATTCTCATAATATGCTTCAGGCACATTATCAAAAGACATTCCGTTCTCAGGGACATTGTCCTTCACATACAAAGCAAGCTCAGCAAATTCAGGTGTGTCAAAATTGACTTTGCCATCTGCTATAAACAGATCGTCCATATAATTTACCAGTTCGGAAAAATAAGCTGCCTGTCCCAAAGCGATAATGTCCGTGCCGTTCAAAGTACCACCTAAGAATGCTTTATATTCGTCAAGAGTAAAGCCTGCGCCGGAACTTCCTGCAACACTCATATCTGTATAGATGCCGTGGATAAAGAATCCTACCGGCAGCTGATAAAGGGCGGTGCCGGTTTTCGAGCCCTCGATAATATTCGTAAAATACAGATTAGGATCCAAGTCCTTTACATAAGCCGTGAGGTCTGCAAGATAATCGGGATTGTTGAGCTGTCCGTAACTCTCGCTGCTTATCAGGATGTCGGGACCCTTGCCTGCAACGATGTCAGTAATCAGGGCATTGCTCATGTTCGAATTGATGCTGAGTCTTAAGAGCTTGTCCTCATCTGTGTTTCTCGCATTGTAGACATCTTCTGTGGAATAGTAATCCTGTTCGTTATACCTGTATATTGTCTCGATGCGGTACTTCTGATTGTTTGCATTGTAATCCAAAACCGCCGCTCCGATACTGATATCCATTGAGGGAGCGTAGAGCTCTAAAACGGTCTTGCCTGCATGGGGATTCTTGTTAGAACGTGTCAGTTCAATAATCTGGAAATCCTTTTGAGCAGCTTCATAATAGGAAATGTTTCTGATCTGTCCTACGAAGATCAGGGAATCACCCGTGCAGTCAACAACTTCCACTTGCCAGTCGGAAATATAACCAAGATTCACATCGCACCAGTTGTAGTTGAACACTTCTTCAACAGTCTTCGTGCTAAGATCGATCCGTGATAATCCGCTGGTCGTTCTGCAGTAAATGTTGCCGTCCGTTCCGGTAATGATGTCTTCCAGCCTGTCGGGATCGAGCCATTCATACTCTTTGGAATCCGCTTCAACAATATTCCCTGATGACAGGCTGAGTTCATAATACCTTCTTCCTTTTTGCGTAGATGCGAAAACAAGCGCATCATCCTCACCTGTCGGGATGATATCAAAGACATTGTTTATGGAATTGTCAGGCTCTGCTATTTCTGCAGCAATACTGTCGCCGCTGGGAGAACTTATCTCCAAGCTGCAGGAGCCGTTATCCCAGTTATAACTGACATAGACCATGTAATCACCGGCCTTGATCGAATCAGAAGGATACTGATTAGTTCTCCCGATCGAACGCGATGCCAGCACTTCACCGGTCACGGGATCGTGATCCTGTTCTTTGGATTCCGTTCTTATGGTAATGATCCCGTTAGAGTAAATTACGCCTCTGACATTATCATCCGAAGACTTATAAGAAGAACTCTCAACATCGATCTTGTTTACCACTTTACCGGTTGCCTTATCGACGGTCAGGACATATCCGTAGAAAACGCCGTCAAAACTTGTAGAACGTGCTGACTGGAGATATGCACCATGCGTATAGATGACCATATATTTGTCGTCGGCACCTGCAAAATCCTGCTGCAGATCCTGAAGTTCTTTATCGTGATTTACACCGGAATCAACATCGTAGATATTTGCTTCGAACCACGGAGCATCCTTAGCTATCTTCTTTGAATTGTCAGCATCGTTATTTATGCATGAGGCAACAGATAACACTATCGATGTTATCAAGACTATGGCTCCTATTTTTCGAAGTGCCTTATCCATCTTCACTCCAGACAGATTTATTTACTATATTATAAATGCAATTTGTTCCATTAGCGAAAATTCTTTGATAATTTAGGCATATATGACAAATGTTTCTTTAGAAAGATTTTGATGAACGAAGATGAAAAAAGCAAAGCGTGGTTTGGCTGCCAAGTCGTTTTTTCAGGTTTATTATATTAGGCGGTATATAATCACGCTATAAATCATTCTCGCGAATAGTTATTAATTGACAATTCGGAGAGTGGCTGATCCTCGGGTATAAAAAAGTTATATTCTTATATTCCTTAATTTTTGCCAAGAAATCGTTCCCTATCCGTTAATTTGTAGAGTATTCTAATCATATTGATTTCAAGACCTAATATGATGGTGCATTTGATGAAAAGACTCATTCTTAATCTGTGTTCTTTGATAATGATAATGTCAGTTGCATTATCTATTGCTTCGTGTGGGAAGTCCAATGGTAACAAACGTGATGCAGAGATAATTGCTGAGGATTCACCATGGTTTGAAAGCGAAGTTATAAAAGTTGATCTGGGAATAGATACAAGCAAAGAACTTTCGTCGTATGAAGCAAAGATGACCGGTTTTGACGATAAGTATATGGTCATCCTTTTTACAGGAACTTATTGGTCTCAGAGTGACACAGATGCAGGAGAACCATTTGCCAATATATCTGTTTTAGACAGAGAAACAAAAGAAGTCAAAAGGTTCGGACTGGCAGATTCGCTCGGTGAGAATGATTATGTTAATGGTGGTACCTATAAAGACGGAAAACTCACGTTGCAAGTTAATACCTATGATCCGAAAACATATTCTGTAAGTGTTATGGATAAGGATGTAGACATAGTAACAGGAGAAATCCTTGAAACCAGAAAACATAATAACAGTGAAAACAACTATTCTGCTATTTCGTATGAGATTGGCGAATATATCGTTGAGACAAATCTGAAGGGCATGGACACCAACCCTAAAGTGGTTCTTACTTGGAGTTCTTCTGCCGGTGATAAGAATCAAGTAGAGATTAAGGGTGACAACAATATCTTATACGGTGTTCCAGTTATCCTTCCGATAACAGATACACGGATTCTGGTCCCGGTTTATTCTGAAAGGGATACTCTGTTCTATGAGATCGATCTTAAGGAAGGAACCTTGAAAGATCTTGATGCTAAAGATTATGAGTGGCTCCGATTAGAAGAAATAGGGACAACATTTACAGGAACTGATGGAAGGACCTACTATACAAACAACAACGGAAAAGAAATATCGTGCATTAACTTTGATAATAAGACAATAGATACGTTTCTTGATTTCAATTGGTGTGATGTGGATTTAAATGTTCTGTCACAGCTTAATATGATAGAAAACGATGGAAAATCAGTTGCTCTTGCAGGTTCTGTGGAGGGTCGCTTCAGATTATCGACGGACAACACCCCATCAGTATTAGATTATTATGTCGTCGAATTAACAAAGGCAGAAAAGAATCCGCATGCTGGTAAGACAGTCTTAAGTTTATATATGGCAAATGAAACAGGATTCGATGAAGTGGCGGATGCAATACTGGATTTTAACAACTCGAACACGGAGTATTTTATAAAAATAACGGATAAATACAGTAAGGATCACACGGCCATGCGCGAGGCTAAAAGCAATGAGGAATACAGATTAGCCAGCCTTAACAGCGATAATGACATGAGTAATCAGCTGACTATGGATATTATCAATGGTACCGGTCCGGATATTTATGTTAACACCAGTAATCTTGGCGTTCTGAATAACGATAACTATCTGGTTGATCTTTCGCCTTATTTCAAGGATCTTGATTCTTCGAAATACTTTACCAATATAGTTGAGGCTTCTAAGGTTGATGACAAGCTTTATCAGCTGCCTGTATGCTATAGAATTGAAGGAATAGAAACAAAAAGCGAGCTTGTCGGAACCTCAGGCGTTGGTTTCACGCTGGAAGAGTATAAAGAGTTTGTACAAGGCCCTCTGAATGGTAACGATATCATTCGTACAGGACAGTCATTTTACTTTACGACGCTTTTTAATAACATGAGCGACAAGTTCATAATAAATGGGAAGGCAGATTTCTCTTGTCCGGAATTTACTGAACTTGCCTCTTACGTAAATGATAATGTTCAAGATAAGCGGCTATCAGAAGATGATGCGAATGAATCATCCGATACGTTAATTGCCGGTATTACTACATGTTATGGGATAAGCGCATACTTTGGCGAATTAGCAGAGTTTAATGGAGATTTTACAATCGTTGGTCTGCCGTCTTATGATGGACGTGGTCCGCAATTTGATGCTTGGGTCTCAGTTGCGGTTTCTGCTCAATCAACAGATGTTAACGCTTGTGCTGAATTTGCAAAATTGCTCCTGTCTGATGATATACAGACCGGTTTTGCCGAGCAGGAATATTTGGTCTTAAACCGTGAAGCTTTCAGAAATGTCGGGTTAGCAGCTGTTGAGTATTATAACGGCGCGGGAGTAAGACGACTTGCAGGTCAGGGTTATCCTATAACAGAGAACAGATATGTGTATTCCACGAAAGATATTGATGATCTTGAAAAGATAATTCTTAGTTGCTCTGGTATGAAGGCGGAAGATTCAGCGATAAGTATTATACTAATTGAAGAAATGCCGGCATACTTCACCGGTCAGAAGGATCTTGATTCAGTAATCACGATATCTCAGGATAGAGCACAGAAGGTTCTGGATGAACGGGGATAGTGTTATGAATAAAGCATATATGAGGATTGTCTTGATAAAATATTATAGAAAGAAGAGTGTAAACGAATGGAATCAACAGCACGTGGTAGTGAAACGTGCGGATGAACTTTTCGATGAAACTGCAAATGACAGTGTAGATGGAAGATCTGAGATCTTTGCTGAAAAAAATTCCACAGCTATTGATTATCACAGTATAAGATGCGCCATGCTTCCCGCATGGTTCATTACTTACGACTATAAAGGCAAGCACAACACCATTCTTGTAAACGGACAGACAGGCAAGGTGATCGGTGGCATTCCGTGGAATAATAAACGGTTTATTTCGCTGTTGTTTGCGGCCGGAATACTTCTGTCCGGAATAAGCTATGCCATTTTGTATTCCTATGTATCTGAATGGTTCAGTTTAAAGGAAGGCATTCCTCTATTTCCGTCAATATTCGTTTGTGTGGCAGTAATATCCATGTTGTCATTTGGAATAGCTACCATAAGAAAAGTTTACAGGAGCCTGAATCTGACACAGTCCGGCGAGATGCTCAATTTCGTAAAGAAAAGGCAGGGGTGAAAAAATGAATATCTTAATTCTTATTGTTTCTGTCTCTTTGGGATTCGCGCTTGCCTGTCTTATATTTGCCGTGATCCTTTCCGGATCCTGAAGAACCCGAACCTGATAAACCGGTTGAGCAACTGCCGGGAAAACAGATCGAACTGGAAGATATAACGGCAATATATGTTGACGGATAATTATGCGGAAAACGGTTTCGCGGGATTAAGAAAAGACGATGAAAGCAAAAATCACACCATTGAATAAAAGCGTACCTGATAAGGATGTCCCCGGTATCGAATCTGTTCCGGCTGATGCAGAGAGCAAGCCGGATAATAATATGACTTCGCATCTCACATGGGAAACTCCAAACAGTGATGAGCTGAGAAGGTTGAACCTGGCGATGGTGTGGAAATTTATCAGATTGCTGCTTTTATCGCTTGCAGTTTTCGGATATATGCTTTTTCTGATATGGATTAGAAACCTGGGTCAGTCACTTAATTTTGAAGTCATTTCATTGTTATGCGGTTCTTTGCCGTTGGTTTTTTACTATATGTGGTTCAGAGCACCCTTACTGTTTGGTGAGCGGAAAGCTTTGGACGATGATATAAGAGAAAGATCAGCGTGGCCTTATCTTTTCGGCGTCGGCAACTTAATATTATTGGCGCCGGTTTTCCTGCTCTGTGTGGATCTGTTTGGTTTTGTCAGCTATATTCTTGCAGCAATAATGGCGCTTCTCACTTATTGGAAAGAGTACTTTATGCTCATTCTTTATGTTTGCAGGAAGTATACGGTAAAAGACGGATATGCGTCTTACCGGAAAAGAATAAGAAATTTCGAAATGACCGAAAACCATTACAGAGGTTTTTCCTGGATATCATTGGTTTATTTACTGGATTTTGAGGATGCGGCAGAAAGAGACATTCCGGTCATGGTTGATCTTTATACATATTGCAGGTTTAAAAAGGACGGACATGCAATTCTGATCAATTACAAATATGGTGATTCTTATTGGTTTGAACTCGTTAAAACAAAGGATCCATCGGGGAGTTAATCTGTATTTTTACCGGTTCAGGCTTAAAGAAAAAACTCCCGCATCCGAATATGGAATGCGGGAGTTATAAATCTCATTCTGAATATGTGTTATTCGACTGTTACCGGAGTCGTAAGGGTATACTGGTATATTCCGTCTGCTTCCAAAGTACTGTAAGTAGAAGGGCGTTTAGCGCTATCACCATCACTGTGGTCACGGATATAGTCACTTACGGCTGCGCACAGATCCGCATCATCGATCCAAACGATTATAACAACGTCACAGTCTTCATCGATCTTGTTATCGTTACCCTTGGACAGGATCTGGATCTGTCTTACCGAGTATAATGATAACTGGTCTTCGGCCCAGGTAATTGTCCACAGATTTCCTTCAAATGATGTTTTCGGAGCAACTGAAAATCTGTTTGTATAACTCTCGATCGTCTCGCCGGATTTGATCTTGCTTGCCTTCAGAATGTTTTCTGCGATCTCAGCGGCACTCTTTCCGGCAAAATTTACCGAAATATCACCTGATGCTGAATTGGTCTTGTTCTCGGTTGAAACTGTTTCCGACGTTTCGCTTTCAACGGCCTTGCTGCTTTCCGATTCGGCAACGACGGCTTCTGATTCGGCAACGGCCACATCATCACTTTGTGCGGTGACTGTTCGTCAACGGATTCAACAACAGTCTCGTTACTTGCTGCTGTTGTTTCTGCTTCGGTGGCAACCGTTTCTGATTGTACCGATTCGGACTGTACCGCTTCAGTAACGTTATCCGTGCCTACAGATCCCGTACCGCCTGCGCATGCGCTGAGGCCAAGCATTACTGCGCCTGCGAGGGCTGCACTGATTATTTTTTTCATAGTTTAATCCTCCTGTTTTTCCGCAATTAGAACTGTTAATTTTCCATTGCCTATATCCTCAGCCGCCTATTTTATCCCAATAAGATCTCATTTCTACCTTTGACACGTAACTGTTACAATAGTGCCGCAAAATAGGGGTGATCTTGATACGGACTGATATTTTCAATTGCATGTTTTGTTGTCATATATGGCGGACTGGCCTTATCCTATGCGTATTGGAAGGATTATGTTGACGGACAGTTCGGTCTTGTCATCCTGTTTACATTTCTGCTCTGGCTTCTTATAAATATTGTCTTTAAGATACCTGCTTTAGTGGACATTGTTTTGCTGGCAATATGCCTGTCACGTTCAGTCAAACTGAAAGATACGAAGAGTCGGAACATGTCGATCGCATCATTGGTTGCTGTTATAGTTTCCGGAATAATCTGCATAATTGTTGAGTGTGTTATGTTTTATCCACCAGGGGCAGCAGTCTCGGGTAGCATAAGGCATTTGGCTTTTATATTAACGAGATTAGTTTGGTGTTTGCTTTTCGCAAACGCCTTTTTTCCTGTACGATGAATACCGCTGTAACCATTTCGATGTAAAAATCTACTTATAGGGAAAGAGCGAAAGGAGGTGACGGTAAGTTGGACGATAAAGAGATAATCGATCTGTTTTTCGAGAGGGATGAAAACGCGATCAGAGAGACGATGAACAGTTATAACGGACGGCTTCTCAGATTTGCGATGCGTTTCCTTTCGGACAGCAGAGATGCGGAGGAATGTGTCAACGATGCATATGCCCGCGCCTGGGATACCATCCCGCCGAATCGTCCCGACAATCTGTTTGCTTACCTTGCTTCGCTCTGCCGTAATTCGGCGTTGGATGTCATAAAGAAAAACACCGCGCAAAAACGCTCGGCACAGCTCGTGGAACTGACTCAGGAGATGAATGAGTGCATTCCCGACAGCAGCAGTATCACTGACGATCGCAGTGACGAACTTGCGGAGTGCATCAACGGATATCTTGCCACACTTCCGAGGGACAAGCGCGCGGTCTTTATCGGACGGTACTGGTACAACGAGAAAATATCGGACATCGCAAAGCGGACGGGATTCTCTCAGAGCAAGGTCAAGATAATGCTCTACCGCATGAGAGAGGAACTGAGGAACTACATCGAGAGAAAGGAAGGCTCATTATGAAAGAACAGGAATACATGAAGATAACAGGCGGGATCGACGAGCGTTTTGTCAACGAGTACCCGGCAAATAGCGGAAGGAAGGTTACGAGTCTTAAGAAAAGAGCAACCATCGGTATCATCGTTGCAGCAGCCATGGCAATAGTGATCCCTGCAGGCGTATTTGCTTTTACGCAGCTTACCCACCGCGAGAAAGTAAGCGTCTACTACACAGAGGAAGGTGTGCAGAAGCTTGAAGAGAACATGCTCGCGAACGGATATACCGTCGAAAACGGAAAGATCAGGCTGACGGTGGATGTGGAGATGTGTGACGGGAATTTCATCCAGGGCGTCTATACGCTTACAGCGCTGACTGACGACGCGAAGGAACACATTAATACAATGACCACTCGGACCAAACTCGTGTACGCTGATACCGGCGAGTGGATATATCCTGTCGGCGGCGGTTCCGAAGGCGGTTTCGGACCTGCAATGGACGATGATGAGGTCTCGATAACGTTCCTGTATCCGGTGAATAACGCGTATATCGACGGCTCCCGTACAAAAAGACTGGTGTTCTTCGAATATGCCGAAACAGGCGAGTCAGACGGTTACGGAAACATGGTCGTTGAAGACTACACATACTACGAAGGAATATATTTCGATCTGATGGACGAGGTAAATGTTCCGACCAAGACGCTCCGTTCCGCTGACGGTACCGAGATAGTAGTTTCTCCATACGGTGTCAGCCAGCTGGATGAAAACTGGGCTTACCCCGAGAACGAATCATTAACCGAGATGTCGATAGACAGCTTTAACGTTATCTCTGCTGACGGCGAGGTCATAGATATCCTGTCGCTTCCTTCTGAGGGCAGGGTCTACGGACTGTCTTTTCACGGCGAGCCTGGCAGCGGCAACTTCTCCTACGGATTCGGAATCGTTCTTAATGTAGACGGCATAAGCAGTGTCGAGATCAACGGCGTGACTTTTACGGAGTGAGGGTTGTTACTGATATAGATTGACAGATGGGGCTGCCTCAAAAGTGAATGCTTTTGGGGCAGTTTTTTGTTGTGTGGCCATGACTCCGTTAGGCCCGCGGGGTTCTAAGAACGCGAAAAAGGCAGGTATCGGAAATGAATAGTTTTTCCTTAAAACGATATTATGATTGATCCGCTGATATCGTTATTGAAGATTATTCACAGAAAACGATATTATGATTAATCTGCTGATATCGTTATTAGGATTTTTCACAGAAAACGATATTATGATTGATCCGCTAATATCGTTATTGAGGATTTTTCACAGAAAACGATATTATGATTGATTCGCTGATATCGTTATTGAAGATTATTCACAGAAAACGATATTATGATTGATCTGCCGATATCGTTATCGAGGATTTTTCTCCGAAAACGATATTTCGGCTGATCCGAAGATATCGTTATAGAAGATTTTTAACAAAAAACGATATCTTGCAAAGTCGGCTGAGTCGTTTTTGAAGATTTTTTCCCGAAAACGATATTTTGGCTTTTCTAAACGTATCGGAAATATGGATTTAACGCGGATTTCGATACTATTTAAATTCCGGAACTGGCACCTATAAGGGCAAATTTATCCCGCCAACAGTGTTTTCATTGATTTGGGATAAATTTTTGTCGTGAAATTATCCCGATCTTCTCGAGATAATCACTTTGGGATAATTTTGCCTTCATTTTTTATCCCAATCCTTACAAAAACCTCTTCCCGGGATAATTTCTGTCCGGCTTTTTATCCCAAACTGCCCGAAATACGTTTGCCGGGATAGATTAATCTTTTTGAGTAGCCACGGTCAGCCGGCAGACACCACCTTCCGCCCCCGTTTTTATCCCGAAAATCCACGCGTGATATAATTCAGTGTTTTAGGGGCATGCCTTAGAACAGGGAAATATAATAAATACTTTGGGGAAAGGAATTTATTTTTTGAAACAATTCAAGACACTTATCGCAGCAGGCCTTGCCGGCGCTGTTATCCTTGCATCGGCAGGTTGCGCCAACGGCAAGCCGGGCACGCAGCCTTCGGATACTGCGGCGTCCGACACAGAGACAAAACCGTCAGAAACGGCAACAGAATCAACGGGATCCGAGACGGAAGAATCAACAGAAACAGTTATCTCAACCCATAAGGTGGAAGTTACGCCCCAGACAGTAGAGATAATGCAGGACGGCAACTATGAATTTAAAACGGTCATTCCATATATTGTTGTGGATGGCGAGGAAGCCGTATCTATCAATGCGGAGATCAGTAAACACGTCAGTGAAAAACATCCGTTGCAGGTGGCTGTCGATGTGGAAGGGGAAACCCTTTACAGAGACGGTGAAGCAACCCGTTATGCATGGGGTGCCAGGGGTAATATCTTATCTGTTGTGGTTATCGCCAGTGAGACTTTCACGGACGCTGTTGCCTATGATGTTTTCAACTACAATCTGGACACTCTTCAGGCTGCAAGTGACGATGAAGTAATCGGGTCTTTCGGCATGGCCGGAGAAGAGTTCCACAATAAGGTTGCCGATGCTTACAGGGCATATTGGAACAGCGAGACTTATCTCCAAAATGCTACAGATGATCTCGAAAAGTCCATCGGCGCGATATCTTCGGAAAACGTCAGACCTTTCGTAATGCCGAACTGTGATCTTGGTGCGGCGGGTCTTATCTACATCACTGAGTCCCAGTTCTATGACATGGTCAATTGCTTCGATCTCGATACGCTTACGAGAGAGTACTTCCCGGCCGAATAAGAACTGAAGTTATCTACAGCCGAACCAATGCTGAGAAGAAGTGTTCAGAAGCACTTCTTCTCATGCGTCTGTTTGCAGTTGGCGAGGTTTGCGCACTTGTAGCAGACCTCGTTGGGGCATGTGTCTGAGATGAAGAACTCGCGGATGTTTGCGAGTGTTGTATCCGCGATATTCTTGAGCGCCTCTTCCGTCAGGAAAGCCTGGTGTGAAGTGACGATGACGTTAGGCATCGAGATGAGCCTGGCGAGTGTGTCGTCGTTTACGATGTGACCGGAATAGTCGTGGAAGAACACGTTCGATTCCTCTTCATAAACGTCGAGGCATGCAGCTCCGATCTTGCGCTGTTTGATGCCTTCGAGCAGGGCCTCCGAATCGATCAGCGCACCTCGCGATGTGTTGATAAGAACAACGCCTTTCTTCATTTTCGCGATGGTGTCTCTGTTTACCATGTGGCGGTTTTCCTCTGTCAGCGGGCAGTGGAACGATATGATGTCACTCTTTTCCCAAAGCTCGTCGAGATCAACGTATTCGATTCCCGAATCAGCCGCGGGAAACTTGTCATATGCGATTATGTTCATTCCGAATCCGCGGCAGATGTCTATAAAGATGCGGCCGATCTTGCCCGTGCCGATAACGCCGACGGTCTTCCCGTGAAGGTCAAAACCTGTCAGTCCGTTCAGACTGAAGTTGAAATCCTTGGTGCGGATATAAGCTTTGTGGATCCTCCTTATTGATGTCAAAAGGAGAGCCATCGCATGCTCGGCTACCGCATAAGGGGAGTAGGCGGGGACACGTACGACGTGGACTTTTCCGTAAGCATATTCGACATCTACGTTGTTATAACCGGCGCATCTTAATGCAACGAGTTTCACACCGAATCTTTCAAGCTGGTCAATGACGTCCCTGTTGATGTCGTCGTTTACGAAGACGCATACGACATCGTGGCCTTCAGCCAGTTTTACCGTGTCAGAAGTGAGTCTTGTTTCGAGGAATGTGATGTCGTAGCCGGCATCTTTGTTTGACTCTGTGAACGACTGTCTGTCATAGTCTTTGGCATCGAAAAAAGCGATCCTGAGTTTATCCATATTTATACCTCCCCGCGAAAACATTTTTCCGTTTTCCTCTATTCTATTACTGTTTTGCGGCAAGGGTTAACCGTTTTAACCTGCCGCGAGATCTTCGAGATAATTCCTGAGCACCGGCTTCGGCATGGCGCCCGTGATCATGTCGACCACCCTGCCGTCTTTGATGAAGACAAAGCTCGGTATGCTCTGAACGCCGAATCTTGCTGCCAGACCGCTTTCCTCATCAACATTGATCTTGCCGATCTTTACTCTTCCGTCGTAGTCTTTTGCGAACTGGCTGACGACCGGTGACATCATGCGGCAGGGACCGCACCACTCCGCATAAAAATCTATCATGACCGGCATATCACTCTTCATTACCTCATCAGCGAAATTGTTCTCATTAAATCTGTATTCCATTTTGAACCTCCTTCTATATTTGGGTTTGCCTTTGATACTTCAAGTATATCTGGTATAATTTCCGTATCAAGTACGCAGATTATATTGACCTGGTACGGAAATCCTTACCGGGGTCACAGCAGAGGAGAATAAATATGAGCAAAAAAGAAGTCTTATGTGAGGATATCGCGGGAAAGGGCTGCGGATTAAAGCGCGTCCTGGACATAATAGGCGGCAAGTGGAAGATCCTCATCCTCTGCCTGATCGATCAGAAGGAAGTTGTAAGATACGGCGAACTCAGAAGAGAGATCTACGGCATCACGAACACCATGCTCGCCACATCGCTAAAGGAAATGGAAACTGACGGCCTGGTCCTCCGCACGCAGTACGACGAGATGCCGGTCCGTGTCGAATACAGACTCACGGACAAAGCGAAGAGCATCATCCCGATCCTTTTGGACCTGAAGAAGTGGGGAGAGGAAAACATTCAGTAGCAGATCAGAAGGAAACTATCCTCTCTCGTCCAGCACCTTCTGCACCCTGTTCTGGGCTATGGAAATAACCTTCGACAGGTCTTTCTGGCCAAGGAAATACGCTGGCATTTCCTCTATCAATATTATGCTTATGGCGGAGTCCTCGTTGGACATGCATGAGCAGCTCCCGATGACTTTTTCGATCTTTTCGATGTTTTTTTCAGAGTATTTTTCGCCTTCCACATAGACCCCCGAGCCGTTTGCAAACTGGTTTCCGCCGTTGTTGTAATATTCGATCGCAGCCTTGCCGGCATTACGGAATGCGCTGCGGTTGATGACGAAATTATCATTCATTGCCAGCTTGGTCTGTATCTCGTCTGACAAAAGGATCCTGACGAACTCACCGCATGCGTCGATGTCCGTGGCCTGCGCGGATATTGCGACTGAACACTGTGAGGTGAACATCGGGCCCCGTCCGTCGAGGGAAGGGATGCCGAGTATTACCGGGTCCTTGATGAAAGATGTTTTGCTGCCCAGAAATCCGCCTATCCCGTAGCAGGGTTCATACATCGCATAGTTATATACTTCCCACGGGATGTCGTTGTACGAAGAGGCTTCCTCCGGGACGTTTTCCTTTACGTATTCCGCAAGCTCGGCAAACTCGGGCCCTGTGAGGTCGGCCCTTCCGTCCTTTATGAACTTGTCCCTCATGGTGTTGAACAGCTTGGCGAAATAGACGGCCTGGCCAGAAACGATGAGATCGGTGCCGTTAAGTGAGTCTTTCACGAACCTGTTGTATTCCTCAAGCGTGAAGCCCGTGCCTGAGCTGCCGGCTTCACTCGAATCCGTGTATATGCCTTCGATTATGAAGCTTACGGGCAGCTGATAGATGGCTCCGTCCGTCTTTGCGCCCTCGATTATGTTGTCGAAATACGTACCCGGTTCGGACTTGCCGATGTAGGGAGTCAGATCCGCGAGGTAATCGGGATTATTGAGCTGGCCGTATTTGCTCGTGTTTATCAGGATGTCAGGCCCTTCGCCGCTTAATATGTCCATGGCAAGAGCGTTGCTCAGCCCCGTTGCTGTATTAAGATAATAAATATCCATGTCGTCTTTATCCATGTGACGGAAGTCGGCGGTGGAATCGTTGTATGAGGCATCGTTATAACGGTCTGCTGTCTCGATAAAGTATTTTTTGTTTGTCTCATTGAATCTCGTGATCGCTTCTCCGACATCCTCTTCGATCCACGGCGCGTACAGCTCGAGGATGATCTTTCCGGCGTGGGGATTCTTTTCGGCTCTTTTAAGTTCGATGATCTCAAAATCGCTTCTGCCGCCGTCGTAAAGCGACGGGTGTTCTGACTGGCCGACGAGGATGATGGAATCTTCCGAACATTCGGCGAGCTCGAGATTTTCGATAATGCCTCTGTTTATGCCGCACCAGCCGTAATCGAAGATCTGCTCGTTGGTCTTTTTGCCGGCGTCGATCCTGTAGATTCCGTCGGATGCAGTGTAATAGACAAGCCCGTCGGAGCCCGTAAACGAGATCCCGAGGTTGTCCATGCCGAGCCATTCGTAATCTTTTAGATCCGCACCTGTCAGCTCGCAGGTCGTAAGATCGAGCTCATATACCTTGTATCCTTTACCGGTATCGACGGGAACCGCGGCCGTCGTATCGTTTATGGCGAGGACTGCCTGTATGTAGATTGTCGAATCCATCTCCTTAAGCTCTATCGTTTCGGTCTTTCCGTCGGGAGTCTTGATGTTCAGATTGCTGCCGATGTTGCCGTAATCATCGAAATTCTTTTCGACGTCTACCACATAGTCGCCGACCTTAAAGTACTGTGAGATGGCGCCATAGCTGCCGTTTACCGAACGAGTGTCCAGAAGTTCTCCGGTCAGCGGGTCGTAATCCCTCTCTTTTGACGTGGTCTTTACGGTGACCTTTCCGTTCATGTAAGACGCGGTATCGACATGTTCGAATGAGGTCAGGCCCTTATCGATGCCGTTTGTCAGGTCTATGGTGTTTACCACGGAATCCGTGTCCCTGTCGATCACGGCAATGACGGCGAAATTTGCCTCGTTGTAATTATATGTGTCCCAGTCTATCTCATTCCGGGGAGGTTCTCTGTAACGTCCCTGCGTAAAGACGACGAGCAGTTTTTCATCCGATCCGGCGAAATGCTGATAGCAGTATTCGACCTCTTTGTCTGGATCTGCCCCTGAGTCGACGGTAATGGTTCCTGCCTCAAACCATGGGGTGTCTTCAGATATCTTCCTTATCTCGCGTGAACTGTTTCCGGGCTTTTCTCCGCACGATGCGGCAGACAGCGCCACGGATAACACGAGTGTGGCTGATACGGCCTTTATAAATGCATTTCTCATACTGTTCCTATATCTCCCGGCACAGATGCCTTTATGCCCGCAAAAGCGGTATTCCCATACCGTCATTATATACGACAGGGGAGATATCGGATATCAGATGTGAGGTTAAAACAGCACCCGCGCCGCGATTGCGGGGGATCTCACGGATCTGGTATGTGCTTATCCTCTTAATGTGAAGTTGCCGTCCAGTCTCGCGTATGCCAGCACGTTTCCGCTGTTGCCGTCAACGTCGGCATCAAGTCCCTTGTAGATGGTGTCGAGATTATTGCTGCCGCTGTCGAAGCCGAACCTTACGTTGCCGGGTTCGTTCTTCAGCGCGAAAACGAAGACCGTATATGTGTGCGGATCGTTCTTCGGAGGGTAGGGACCGACATACTGCGCGCCGCGTTCGCCTCTGCCAATAGCGCCTGACGCGAGGGAAGTTTCGGAAGTGAAGACGTCCATGTGGAGCCATCCGCCGTCGATCATAATGACAACGTACTGCGTGGCGCCATCGACAGCGTCCCAGGTGAGTTCGGGCGATATGTTTTCGCCAACGCCGGTGTTGGATATCTTATTGTCCCAGACACCGTTAATGAGGTCTGAAGAAGTGACGCTGAACGTCGGAAGATCTTCAAAAGAAACGACAGTTATGTATGTGCTCGACTGCCTTATGAGGTAGTCTTTCATCTCGACCTTTGAAACGTTAGCGGGTACGCTTATTATGCCTTCACCGCCGTCGACATTCGCCGTTATCTTTGCAGATCCGTCGGGATCAACGTCGGCGCTTATTATCTTTACGTCAAACACGTTGAACTTTGTGCCGTTGCAGTCAAAGAGCGCGTCCGCAGTCGTATTGAGCTTTACAGCCATCTTGGACGTGCCGTCGCCGTTGACCACTCTCTCAGCCGTTATGTCTTTTGCGTCTGCGCTGAAATGCAGATACAGAGTCGCCTTAACGTCCTTGAACGAACTGTCGAGTCCAGAGAAGAGCGTTGTCGCGTCATCGGAGGTTATCTTCCATACGGAATCGCTGATATCAAAACCGTCTGCAAGTCTCATGCCGGTGATGACCTCGCTCGCAGCTTTCCATTCGCCGTTTGGCTCATCCTGAAGATAGGTCGTCTCCATGTCGATGACACTGGGGAACATGCCTTCAGTGACGTTTACGGTCTTTGTCTCTGTCTTTAACTGTGATTCAAAAGCAGTGGGGGCAGGTGAAGAGCCGCATCCGCAGAGCGCTATGGCTGCTGTGAGTATGAGTGCTGCCGGTGTAAGTATCTTTTTCATGCCTGATTTCCTCCAAAGAGATTGTAATTAGATGTTACATTCTTTGGACGGCCGGAGTTAGGAATATCGGCACATATCAAGGTAATATCAGCACAGGTCCTTCATCTTCTTCTGATATTCTGATGCGGACATGCCGGTGTTCTTCTTGAATACTTTCGAGAAATAACTTACATCCTTATAGCCGCATTCATTGCATACCTCACTGACCGAGAGGTCGAAAAACTGAAGGAGCCTCTTGGCATGGTTTATCCTGAGCTGTGTGAGATAGGCCATGCAGGACATGGACATCTCCCTGTTGAATGCATCGTTCAGAGTATTCTTGTTGATGCGGAATTCCTTAAGGATGGTGGCAAGCGTTATGTCCTCGTCCAGATGATCCCACAGGTATCTTGTAACCTTCGCGACCAGCGGATCCTTATAGATCTCATCTTGGCGGTAGTTCCTGTAGAAATCGGCAGTGACCATGAAGAGCAGGGAGATGATGAAATACCTGACACGGAGTATCCAGAAACTGTCCGGCTGCTCCAGGAGGTCATATCTGACGCTGGCGACCATCCTGTTTACCGCGTCATATTCCTGCGGCATCAGGGAATAGTAGATGATGTCTCTGGAATGCCTGTTAAATTCCATCATGAGAAGTGCATCCTGATAGAGAGACTCTTTATAGCAGCTCTCAAACTGTGCGGCGCCGTCGAGTGCCTGCAGGAAACGCTCCTGGGGATCCATCCCGCCGCAGTCCTTTACGGCACTTAAGAACTTCTCGTATCTGCCTGACCTTAATGCTTCGAAGGTGAATTCCTCTCTTATGAACGTCGGTTTGAAGTATATGGTGCGCGAAATGACATCGCTTTCGGAGACGACCTTGAAGTCTGCTCTCTCATTCAGGATAATGGAGGCCGGCGCGGTTATGGTGCAGTATTCACCGTTGTCATCAATGACAAATGAACCTGTCCTGACCAGGACCATCTTGTAGGTGCCGGGATCGTTAAGGTATTTGGAAAATCCCTTCGTCTGTTCGTAGAAAACATCTACTGAAAAGTCCATACCCGGACGCCTGCTCCCGGTCTTCAGTTCCATATTTCCTCCGCCTTTTTTATATGTATCATACCCCTGCGAGGAACTCTTTTACATACCCTGCGAAAAGCTCCGGCGTCTCGTAGTGCGGCGTGTGTCCGTCTCCTTCGATCGCGACATATTCCTTGCGGGGAGCCGTAATGTCATCGCAGTATTTTTCGACGAGCGAGAAGTTGCACACATAATCACAGTCGCCCGAGATAAATAGGACAGGCACGTCATACGTCAGCCCGTGTTCATAGATGTCGTAAGCGAAAACGGTATCCATCAGGTTTTTCTCGAGGAGATAGAAGTTCTTGAGATCCATCTGCTTCATTACCCACCTGATGTCGTCTGTCCCGGCATAAGGCGAGAAAACAGCGAGCATGGTCGTGTCGGCGGTGTTCTTTGCCGGATGGTATTTGGCCGTCGCCCGGCGCAGTGCCATGTAATCCGTGAGCGTGCTGCCGTTAAGGTACTGCGTGCGAGCTTCCTCGATGGGGGAGGTGTCCTCACCGTTTGCCGAAGCGGCGCGGACCGCGTCCTCATATGAGAGCGTGTCAGACTCCTTTGCGTTTACGAACTGTCCGATGCCGATATAAGCAGAGACTTTGTCTTTATGTTCTCGTATATATTCCGTGCCGACAACGGTGCCGTAGGAGTGGCACATCAGGATCACCTTGTCTTTGCCGAACCTGTTAAGGATGTAATCGACGAGTTCGTCGGTATCGCTCAGTGCGGTCTCAAAATCAACGGTTTTGTTATCGGGATCTTCTCCTGCATTTCTGAAGTAAGTCCTGCCGCAGCCGCGTTGATCCCAGCAGACGAACGTGTAGTCGTCTATAAGCGGATCCGTGTAGACATTGGCAATAGGTGAATCCGGACCCGCCGGGCCGCCGTGAATGTACAGGATGACCGGATTGTTTATGTCGCGCCCTCTTATGAGCAGATACTGCTCCTGGCCTCCGATGGGAACGTATACAGCTTCGTTTATGCCCTTTGACGTGTCTATGTAGTTTCTGAACCAGCTGACGTTGCGTACCGCTATCACCGCGATCGTCACCGCGAGAAATGCAGTCACGGGGATTAATATCAGCACCTTCAGAACGGTCAGTGCCCGGTTCTTTTTCTTCTTCGGCACCACCTCGTTGCGGTGCATTATGTGTATCCCGATGTGACCGGCCGAGAGTATCAGCGTGCTCACGATCAGGAATATGTTGCTGCCGTAGAGCCCTAAGCAGAAGAACGCGATGCAGGGCAGGGAAGCGCCCGCCACGGGGAAGCCCGCGAAGGACGAGTACATGTCGGCCATCGTTTTCGGGCTCCTGAAATACCTTACCCAGTAGAGCTCGTAGAGGACCATCAGAATGAAAGATGCGATGAGCCAGACAGACCACACCGTGAAAGGCCTTATGTTGAAGTCCGAAAAGATAAGCACGAGCACCATGTTCCCGGCCTCGCCGATCCTTTCGAGGATCCCCAGAAACTTATTCTCGTTGCCGACGTATCTGTCGTAATCTTTGGGTTTGTTTTTCGCCCATATGAAGTTGGGTATGAGGAGCATTGCGATATATATCAAGCCCACATACGAAAAACCGAAATGTACCATTTGATCTCCCTTTTCCCTTATCAGCGCAAAACCACGGACGTATTTATGCCCGGCATTATGCTATCTGATATCATACACTTTTTCTTCGGGGAGCATTCCGCTGATATCTTTTCCGGCTTCTTTAAGAGCATACAGTTCGCTGACCTGATCCGTGATGTCGGTGATCTTTACTATCCAGCTGCTTATGTATTCCTTCACCGCTTCGCCGCGCAGACCGATCTGAATCGAGCGGTAAGGCAGATCGTTGCCGTTTACGTCCTTCTCTGGATCCCACTGGACCCTTACGTCGGAGGATCTGACCTGTTCCTGCCATTCTTCCTTTGTGATGCCCAAAGCTTCCGAATATGTCGATATTACCGCGCTCTTTACGGCTTTGTCGAACCCCGCGCGGCTGATGTCGATCGCGAGCACACGTTCCTGGTCCTGCTTTTGTCCCCATCCGCACCTGTACATCATCCACAGGAACGACGGCTTTATCCACGTCATCCTGTTCATGCTGAAATGCGCGCCGAAAGTGCCGCACCTGACGGCCGCTTCGGCTATTGTCCTGTTGTACGCCTGATAGACTCTTATGGTCTCGTCCGTATATACAGCTCTTATTTCTCTTTGCGGTCTTTCCATTCCTTTTTCCCCTTGTTTGTTGGTGTAAAGATAATAACCCTGAAGATGACCGTCCCGCAACAAGGTATCGAAATAAGAAAAACCCCGCGTTTCACGAACTTACCGGAAATGCGGGGTCTGTGAATCCTTGAAAACCGTTCGAAGCCGGGAATTACTTCCTCTTAACTCCCTCTCCGTAAATGGTCGTCCAGTCGTTCTTCATGGAGACAGGAACCCAACCGTACTCGGCGCAGAGGTCCTTCATCTTGTCCGCCTTGGAGACGTTGCCGTTCTCTCGCTCGGTGTCATCGCAGCAGAGCATGAAGGCCAGGCTCTTGTAAGGATTGTTGCTCGTTACGAATTCGGCCATTGCGGCATCGCCCGTGCTGTTGCCGAAAGAGAGGACGGGCTGGACGCCGATCTCTTCCATGATGACCGTGACCTTGTTCGTGTTCAGGTTCTTGATGATGAATTCGCCGCCGAGGACGAGCTTATCCTGATCGGTGAATGTGTATTCCTCGCCGTCGGTATCGCCCTGGCCCGTTGCCACGAGGGTCTCGTCGGAGCCGATGAGCTGGTTCCTCGGGATGTCGACGGAATCCTTAATGAGGCCTCTGACGATGAGACGGTCTGTTCCGCTTACGATGTAGACCTTAAAGTCGTTTGCCTGAAGATAATCTATAACCTCGAGCATGGGCTTGTAGTAGGCCTCACCCCTGGTCATGCCTTCGTAGCCGGGTGCGGGCTGTTTCTTGAATTCGGCGACGTAATCCTCAAACTCTTCGATCGTCATGCCTGCGAATGCGGAAGCAACGGCCTGTCCGTGCTCGACCATGGATACCTTGACGGTCTTGTCGCCTTCGCACAGCGCCTTGATGCGCTTAGCAACGTCCTTCTCGAAAGCAGATGCCTTGTCCTTGTAGTCAGGGTCTTCGAGCACGCGGTACATCAGTATGCAGTGGTCGAAATAATAAGGATCCGTCTCACAGAGGATCGTGCCGTCCATGTCAAAGACCGCGATCCTGTTTTCGACGGGGATATAGTCGGGACTGCTCTCATCCGTGACAGTGTCGATATATGAGATCAGAGCCTCACGGGCTTCGCTTCCTTCAGTCCATAAAGAAAGAGGGTCGATCTCGACGGCTGCTGATGTCTCGGCAGTTTCTGAAGCTTCGGCAGTCTCTCCGGCTTCGCTTGCATCCGCTGTCACATCCGCAGTCTCTTCGCTCTCATCCGCTATGCTCTCTGATACAGGTGCTTCCGTAACATCCACGTTTACGGCGGCATTCCCGAATAATCCCGAATCCCTGCAGATGACAACGATAAGTCCCACTATCGCTATCAGGGCAACTGCCGATGCCGTCGCAGCCGCCGCTTTCCAATTTCTTGCCTGTTTGACCTGATCGCTCATATAAGCCTCCAAATAATTCTTGATAAGACTATTCTATTGTTCTTAAGATGTGTATCAATCCGAATAAAGCAAACATTCCGTTTCTAATGTGTTACCTGATGCCGGTAACTAAAAAAAGGGAATCCTTTGCTTACATATAATACGGTTCAGTAGATACCTTGCCGTTCCTGAATCTTGCGTCTGTGTAAAGACCCGATACTTTTCCGTAAGCTATTATGTTCCCCGTGTTGCCCTCGCTGTCGGTGTCGAGCTCGAGGAAGAATTCCTGCATTCTCGGATTAACCGCGTTCAGCGCACCCTTGAGCCTTTCGACAGGGGCTTTGAGAGCTATTACGTAGACGTCGAAAGTGTGGGTATAGCCGTGACCGATATGAGGTCCGTTGTATTCGGTAAGCTTATGCGCCCAGCCGTGCGGGAGTTCCGTTTCCGTTATCCCTTCCGACTTCCAGTGCAGATAACCGTTCGAGTTCCTGTCGACCATGTAGATAACGTACTGGCCGGCGCCTTCCACGGGCTCCCATTTGAGCTCGGGCGATTCGTTTTCGCCGATATGAGTGTTGGAAATAATGTCGGCCCATCTGCCGTCCACGAGATCTTCCGATGTGACTTCGAAGGTGGCAAAGCCCGGGAGGTAATCGCTGAATTCGACAAAGGCCTCGGTCTCCGGAGGGTATTCGGAGCCGTCATCCACTAAGAGACCGGATGCATCGTCGTTTCCGCCGGCACTGGTCTGTTCGGCGGGATCTGCTGTTGATGAGACGGCTTCGGAAGGCTCTTCAGTTCCTGCGGCGGTCGAAGGTGACTCCTCGACGAGCTGCCTGAAGCAGCCGGATGTCCCGGCAAGCACTGTGGCGCACATTATTATCGCGAAAACTTTTCTCTTCATATCTGTTGAAGGCGTCCTTCCTTTTTCCGATGCAGAGATTATAGCAAAAAACGTTCCCGGGTCGTCAGTTTTTTTGAGCGGGGTTCTACGGACCGTCGGTTTTTCGCGGGAGGAAGATCCACGGGAATATCGTCTTTTCGCGAGCGGGGAAGAGATGTTCAGATGATATAATCGAAAACAGCAAACGACTGAAAGAAGGTTCTGCCATGATACGCGAAGCACGCAAAGAAGATCTGGATGCCATACTCGAACTGTATCTCTGTCTTCATGAGGAGAGCATTCCCGAACATGATGAGCATCTCAAGGACACCTGGGATCAGATAATAAACGACCCGAACCATCACCTGATCGTGTACGAGCTTGACGGCAAGATCGTATCCTCATGCGTGTGCGTGATAATCCCCAATCTTTCGAGAAATGTCAGGCCTTATGCGTTCGTCGAGAACGTCGTAACCCATAAAGATCACAGAAAGCACGGCTACGCGGGCGCGTGCCTCGACTATGCGAAAGATATAGCTTTAAAGGAAAACTGCTACAAGATGATGCTCCTGACGGGCTCAAAGAGACCCGAGACGCTGCATTTCTATGAGAATGCCGGATATAACTCCACCGACAAGACGGCGTTCATACAGTGGCTCTGAAACTCAGGCGGGGATATCGAAAGGATATAGAGAGAACTTACTTTTCAGCCTTAACGAGTGCGGATGCCTCTTCGGGCGGAACCGGTCTGCCCCAGACGTAACCCTGGATGTAGTCGCAGCCGATTTTCTTCAGCACTTCCACCTGATCGGCGGATTCGACGCCTTCGGAGATTACCTTCAGATCGAGAACGTGACCTATGGAGATGATCATGGCTACGTACTGCTTTGAAGAATCGCTGAGGTTCATCTGGTCGATGAAGGACTTGTCGATCTTGAGCATGTCGGAAGGGAAGCTGTTCAGGTAGCTCAGTGACGAATAACCAGTTCCGAAATCATCGATTGCGACCTTCATGCCCATCTGCTTGATCTCATCGATGCGCTGCAGCGCCTTTTCAGCCGAATCGATCATGATGGATTCGGTGATCTCGACCTCGATGCGTTCGGGCGCGATATTGTGTGTTTCAAGGACCTTCTTCATCTCTTCGATGAAATTATTCTTCATGAGGTGTCTGACGGAGACGTTTACGCTCAGCATGAGATCGCTGTCTGCGCCGCTGATGTCATTCAGGAATCCAGCAGCAAGATCGAAAACGCGCAGATCGATGCGGTCGATGAGACCGGTCTTTTCCGCAACGGGAATGAAGTCGGCCGGGCTGATGAAGGATCCGTCGTCGTCCTTCATGCGGGCGAGAGCTTCAAATCCGCGGAGCTTATGATTCATGTCATACTGGGGCTGGAGATGGAAGAATATCGTATTGTTATTTAAAGCGGTACGTATCTTGCGCTCGATCTCCAGAGTCTTCTCGGCGTGGAGGAGATCCTGCGAGAACTTAAGGACACGGCTGCCTGAACCGCTCTTCTTAACTTCGTGCAGCGCGGAATCGGCATAGGCGAACAGGGTGTTGTAGTCGTCGCTGTGCTCCGGATACTGCGCATATCCGAAGCAGGCGGTCATGTAATAGTCGCAGTCGTCTATCGTGATCTTTTTCTCGAGTTCGGCCTTATAGGCGTTGAGAGAATCTTCCAGAGCGGTTTCCGATCCGTATTCGCTTATGATGAGCAGATATTCATCGCCGCTGATCCTTGCGACGAAATCGACCGTCCCGGTCTTCGCGGAATCAGCCAGGTTCATCCATCTGTCGGCGATCTCCTTGAGGACCTTGTCGCCCGCGTGGTGACCCATCGTGTCGTTGATGCTCTTGAAGTTGTTGAGGTCGACGGAAACGACCGTGAACCTCTCGTTGTGCTTGATGTAATCCTGCATGAGCTCGCCGCACGCGAAGCGGTTCGGGAGGCCCGTGAGCCTGTCTGTTACCGCCTGGTCGCGGATGCTCTGCTGATATCTGGTGATCTTTCTGTTCGCGAAGAAGATTATCGTTATCGCCACGATTATGAGGACATTAGTGAAGAAACCAGGTATGCCCGCGTAGTTATGGCGCACGAAAGTGTTGATAACGAGCATCGGGAACTGGAAAAGGAGCATTGCAAGCGATACGAAATATCCTACCTTGCGGAAGAGCATGACGAGGCAGATGATGCAGATGTTTCCAAGCATCGAGAAAACGCCGGTCAGCGAAGCGTATGCTATGGGGATGTCTCCGATCGTCAAAACGCCCTGGGTCCTTGCGGCGTAGGCCGTAAAGAAGGTGGCGATAAAATAGAGCATTACCAGAAGTATGAATGCGCTCTTAGGGGCTTCCTTGTTGAGAGAAAGCTTATCTAAGGTTCTATCTATCTTGGTTTTGCCTTTTCTGACCATCAATACGCACCCTTGAAGCGATATTTCGAGTTATATTACGGCAATTATATCAGGTGTGAAATTTTATAACTTGCTCCAAATTGTTTCGGAAGTGTCTATATTGAACACAAACTGTAAATTAAGAGTTAACGTTTTTCAGACTATCCGGCCCACTGTTTACGGTATTCGCGGGGTGATTTCCCGAAGAGTTTCCTGAACGTTTCTGACATGTAGCTCACGCCGCCGAAACCCGTCAGCGATGCTATCTCTGACATGGACATTCCGCCGGAACGCAGGAGTTCCGCCACTTTGCGGCACCTGAAGTGCATCAGGTAATTGATCGGCGATTCCCCGACATACTGGTGGAAGAGCGAGTTGCATAAAGACTTGCTGACACTGCCGCTGGCGGCAATATCAGCTAATGTGACCTGTTTCTGATAGTTGTTTGAGATGAAGTTCATCATGGACTTGAAAGACTGGATCTTTGGATCTGACACGACTTCTTCGGTCGCGCCAAGCGTCTCGGCATGTTTTCTTATAATGTCCCATATCTGATAGAACTGCTTCGTGATCGCGAAAGGATCGTGCCTGATTTCCGGCAGCCCGAGAACGAGATTCCTTATAGATTCAGTATGTTCATTGATATAACGGAATCTCATGTAGGGGAGATCCTGGTTGTCGATGATCGGCCTTACTGCCTGCATCTCCACCGTGATCGAGTTCACGAGTATGCTCGGATGGAGTATGCAGATGACGTATTTTGCGACCCCTCCGTTAACTGTCATGTTGTAGTGGATCTGGTTTGAATTGACGACGATCGTATCGCCTGCCCTTAGAAGGAGCTCTTTGCCGTTAACAAAATAAGCGACCTGGCCTTCCTTGATGGTCATAATCTCTATGTCTTCATGGAAGTGTGGAACGCCCTCCCATGTGACCTTCGGCGCTATCCAGCCGTCGTAGATATAGGACGGGAAGTTGGGATCGTCGTAATTTACTATCTCGGAGCCGTCGTCTCTTTTAACGATGAGCCCCATCTGTTCTATCTTCATAACTATATTTCTCCAAATTTCCGAAAAGTATAACAATCTTACACGCCTGTGGAAAATAGTTATAAAAACAAGGCATTTATAAACTGTTTTCGCGTTTCTATCTACAATATACTTGCAATTGAAGAAAAATGAAAGAGGAAAAACGGTATGGATGAAGCAGTAGTAATGAAGAATGTCTGCAAAGACTTTAAGGTCTTAAACCGCCATGAAGGTCTCAAGGGAAGCATAAAGGATCTGTTTTCGAGAGACTACAAGACAGTGTCTGCCGTTAAGGACGTCACCATGACGGTCGGAAGGGGAGAGATAATCGGATACCTGGGCCCCAACGGCGCGGGCAAATCCACTACGATCAAGATGATGACGGGCGTTCTAGAGCCGTCTTCGGGCGAGATACTTGTCAACGGAAAGGTCCCGTATAAGAACAGGACAGAGAACTGCGAGAACATCGGAGTCGTTTTCGGACAGAGGAGCCAGCTCTGGTGGTCGCTGCCGCTGATCGAATCGTTCAAGCTCTTGAGGGACCTCTACATGGTTCCCGAAAAGGACTATGAGGAGATGATCGAACTCTACCGTTCACTGGTAGACATCGAGCCGATACTGCACAAGCCCGTAAGGCAGATGTCACTGGGTCAGAGGACACTTAGCGACATCCTCGCGGCATTCCTGCACAACCCGGCGATCGTGTTCCTCGACGAGCCCACGATAGGTCTCGACGTGTCCATGAAGGCGAAGATCCGTGAGCTCATCCTGGGCCTTAACAAAGAGAAGAATACGACAGTTATACTCACCACCCACGACATGGGCGACGTCGACGCGCTGTGCAAGAGGATCGTCATCATCGATAAGGGAACGAAGATCTACGACAACGACATAGAACACCTGAAGAACTATTTCGGATCGTACAGGACATTAAAGCTCAAGCTCGCCGACGATTCGTGGGAAGAATACCTGATCGACGAGAAGACCACGGATGTCATGGACGTCATCATGGAAAAGCAGAAAGAAAAGAAGATAAAGGACGTCAAGATTCTTGAGATCTCCACGGAAGAGGTCATCAAGAAGATCTACGAAGGGAGCGCAGTATGAATCCCAAAAGGCTGTTATCGATAACAAGGGCCGGGATAATGGAGTCACTGCAGTTCAGACTCGGCATCTTTGTTACTCTCTTTGCGAACCTGATCTATCTGGTTCTCGTCTACTATCTCTGGAAGGCGATCTACGACTCGTCCGGCACATCCGTTGTAAACGGCATGACCTTTGAAGACACCATGATCTACCTGATCCTCGCGACGGCGCTCTTCAACTTCCTCGAAATGTTCGTCGTCTGGGACATGAGCAGGAAGATCCAGTCGGGTTCGCTCGTATTGGATCTTTTGAAACCGATGAGGTTCCGTAAATACACGTTCTGGTCTTACACGGGCAATCACGTGGTCCAGTTCGTACTGACTTTCATCCCGACGTTCATCGTCGTCATGATCGTCACCAAGGGCGCGATACCTTTAGGTCTGAATATTTTGTGGTTCCTTATCGCAACGGTTTTCGCGCTCATCATAAACTACAACATCGAGATGCTTGTGGCTCCGATATGTCTTTTCACCGAATCGACATGGGGCATCAACATCGTAAAGGAAACTATCGTATTACTTCTGTCGGGCGCTTCGATCCCTTTGGCATTCTTCCCCGAGAAGGCAAGGATCGTTGTACAGTATCTGCCTTTCAGAGCGGTCTACGACATACCGCTGTCGATCTTGCTCGGAAAGAGCGGATCGGATAACTGGCAGGGACTTCTGCAGCTCTTCGGACTGCAGCTGATCTGGCTCGTAGTGCTTACGGCAGCGGGCAACATTTTCTGGAACTGTGCGGTGAAGAAAGTCACCGTGAATGGAGGCTGACATGCGCAAAAGAGGACTGAGATTTTACGCGAGGATGTACAGAAAGATTCTCGTACAGGACCTTAAGAGCAAGATGAGCTACCGTGCGGACTTCATCATTTCGACTTTCGGAATGATAATGACGAACATCTCGGGCTTTGTCACCTTCATGATCCTGTTCCACAACTTCCCGACGATCAACGGCTGGGACTACTACCATATGCTGTTCCTGTACGGCTTCTCGCTGGTCGCGCTGACACCTGTGCAGTGCTTCTTCGACAACAACTGGAATCTGCGATTCATGGTCCAGAGCGGCGACTTCATCAAGTACTGCTTCAGACCGGTCAACGTGTTCTTCTACTTCATATCGGAGGTCTTCGACGTGAAGGGTTTGGGACAGCTGGCGTTCGGCATCGGCACCATCGTCTATGCGTGGATCAGGATAGGGATACCTGTCACACCTCTGATCATTTTGAAGCTGATCGTGTTCCTGCTGACCGCATCCCTGTTCATGATCGCGCTCATGAACTTCGCGGCCGCGACATGCTTCTGGATCAAGGGTTCGGGCTACGTAATGGTCATCATGTTCCGCTTCAAGGACTTCGCGAAATACCCGTCGTCCATCTTTGAAGGGATCTTCAAGGTGATCTTCACGTTCATCATCCCGATCGCGTTCATCGCCTACTACCCGAGCCTCGTCATCCTCACGCCTGACAACGTTCCGCTGCTCTCGTGGATATCGCCCCTGTACGGACTCGTCTTCGTCTACCTGAGCTACAGGTTCTGGATGCTTGGTGTACGAAAATACGACTTCACGGGTTCGTGACAGGATTTAGGATGCGCGCTGCCTGAGGCGGCCGGTTTTGACAGATTGAGTAACAACATTTGGAGCGGCCGCCTTTCCGGTCCGTGACCGGGCGGGGGATGCCCCGTGAAACCGATCTAAGATATTATGAGAAAAACTAAGGAGGAATATTGAGATGAATGACCTGGTAAAGATAATCAAACAGACTGTTATGCCGAATTTCCTGAATATCAGGACTTCGATCAAAGCTTACGACAGAGACGCCCTCTGCTGCGGCGCACCCTGCTGGCGCTGGGCCTATCACGCGCTCCACTCCGCCGACAAGTGGTTCATCAACCCCAACGTCTACGAGGAGCCGTCCTTCCACGAAGAAGGCATGGACAATCCCGACAATCCGACATCCGTCGTGCTCTCCGACGAGCAGCTCCTCGAGTACCTTGATTCGATCGAAAAGAAGACGCTGGACTACCTCGACACTCTGTCTGACGACATGCTCTACGAGTGCCCCGAAAACTGCCGCTTCACAAGGATGGAGCTGGTATTGCGCCAGTACAGGCACCTGTCTTTTCATACGGGCATGCTGAACGGCCAGACTGCCCTGGCAACGGGTAAGTTCCCGATGTGGGTGTCCGATGCCGACAAGTTCATCGATGACGGAGTGTTCTTCGGCCGTTACAGGGAGGGCCCGACAAAGATCTGAGTTGCTGCGGTTTGCTGAGGTTCGCGGCGGCTCGCTGAGACTGTTGCGGCTTGCAGCTGTCTGCAGTGGTATGCAGCGGTATGCAGTGGTCATCTGATTCTACCTGAGGTATCGTAATCGAGGATTTTTCCCCGAAAACGATACCTCAGTTTTTTGAAAAATATCGTAAATGACAACTTTTTCCCGAAAACGATATCTCAACTCGTCGACTGATATCGTTTTAGAAGTTTTTTCCATGAAAACGATATCTCAGCTCGTCGACTGATATCGTTTTACAAGTTTTTTCCATGAAAACGATATCTCGGTGCTTCGTCAGGTATCGTTTTTTGATAAATTCCATGAAAAACGATATCTTGAGCTTTTCCCCGATATCGTTTTTGAAAACTTTTCCCCGAAAACGATATCTTGGCGCTTCGTGAGGTATCGTAAACCCGTTGCAGCCTGCTCAGAGGTCAGGCCCGGAGATGAAGAGCATGGCTGCGAATTTATCCCAAACCATGGATTATTACCGCCGCAGGATAATTTTCGAAGGCATAATTATCCCAAATCTTTAAAAATGAATCTCAAGGGATAATTTCCTGTCCGTTTTTTATCCCAATCGCCCCGAAAAGCTTTCCCCGGGATAATTTCGCGCTCGTTTTTTATCCCAAAGTCCCGAAAAATGAACAATCGGGATAATTTTAGCAATCTCCGCCTCCGCTCCCCGAGCCTTGACAAACAGAACCCGGCGGCTTAAAATGACACTGTGTCATTTTAACGGCCAACGGTCAACTGCCAATGCATAACGCGCAGCGATGACGGTCACATGACGGGCAGCAGAACTGGTTCACCCGGGCGGAGGTTTATATGCCGAGAGTCAGCGAGGAATATTTCGAGAAGAAGCGCAAAGAGATAATTGATGCGGCGTACCGCGTGTGCACCAGAAAGCCGATCACATCGATCGAGATGAAGGACATTATCGCGGAGACCGGCTTTTCGCACGGGGTTATCTACAGGTATTACAAAGACATCGACGAGGTGTTCAAGGACCTGGTCATCACGATCAATTCTGAGAACAAGATCGACGACAGGCTGGATGAGATCCTTAACAATGGTGACATCAGGGACTGGGAGCAGACTATTTACGATATCTGCCAGATGCTCGCTGACTACATGAAGGAAGTCGGAACGGATCTTCTTAAGGTATCGATCTACGGCGACATGCTCGCAATGACTGATTCCGAACGTGCGATGAACATCGCGAAAAGACTCGGCAAGGACGAACAAAGCCCGTTGCTTTATGCGACTGAAGCCATGACGGATTTCCTTACAAAAGCCGTTAAGCAGAACAAGTTAAAGCCTGCGGTGCCGGTCGATCAGATCATCCAGTTTTTTATCGTGAACTATCACGGGATCCAGTCGGGATATGTGCTCACGGATTGCTTCAAGGCAGAGCACATAGAGGGCAAATATAAGGTCGACGACATGTACAGTAACCTGGCGACATCGGTGGTGCTGATGATGGGCGGAAAGGCCCGGACAAACTGACCGGTGCGGGGGACTGCAAAGACAAACTGACCGGCGCGGAAAACCAGGAAAAACTGCACTGCAGGCAGAAAGGCAAAGAAATGATCTTTCATACATTCGGAAATAAGAGCAACAGATCGATAATCCTCATCCACGGGATGCTAACGCCGTGGCAGATCTGGAACTATGCGGCAAAGCACTTCAGCAAGGATTTCTATGTGATCGTGCCTGAGCTCGATGCCCATACGGAGGTAACGCCTACCGTGTTCCATTCGGTGGAAGAGGAGGCTGCGAAGATCCATGAATACATTATGGAAAATCTGGGCGGAAAAGTCTTTCTTCTAGCCGGATTATCGATGGGCGGAAGGATAGCCGCAACCCTTGCAAAGAGCGATGACCTGAGCGTCGAAACCCTGGTGCTTGACGGAGCGCCGCTGACCAGGGTCAACGGTCTGATGAAGGCGGTAATGAAGTCGAACTACAAGACGATAATCATGAAGTCAAAACAGCACGACGCGAAGATCCTCGAGCAGGCAAAGAAAGATTTTCTGCCCGAGAACATGCTCCCTTACTACATCAAGATCGCCGAAAACATGATCATGGTGTCGGTAAACAACATGATAGATTCAGTGTTTATGCCTTTCGATTTCAAAGAATACAAAAGCAACATGAGGATCCTTTTCATGCACGGAACTAAGGGCAACGAGTCGGTATCCGCGAAGTGCGCGGTCAGGATGAAGAAGAGTAATCCGCAGACTGAGATAAGGGCCTTCGATGGCCTTGCACATGCTGAGCTCGCGTGTTTCGAGCCCGAAAAGTGGTACGGTGAAGTGAGGAGCTTTATAAGCGCATGATCGATTACATCAGGGAAAACTTAAGCTACTATCCCATGTACTACAGGCTCATTTTCAAAACGAAAAAGGAGTTCACGCCGGAACGTGTGGATTACGGGCCGGACAGGAACCAGTATTTTCTGTACTACGAGCCCGCGAAACCCGTCAGCGGAAAGGTTGTCATCTGGGTGCACGGCGGCGGCTGGAATGCAGGCGATCCGAAGTTCTTCGACTTTGTCGGCCAGAGCATGGCAAAGGCCGGATACCGCTTTGTTTCCGTGGGTTACAGGCTGTCGCCGAAGAACAAGTATCCCGCGCAGATAGAAGACGTCTGCAGGTGTTTTAATGCGGCTGTCAGATATCTCGAAGACAAAGGTATCGGCACGTCAGAGCTTATCGTGTCAGGACCTTCCGCGGGCGCGCATTTGTCGTCGATAATGTGCTACAGCAAAAAGGTTCAGGAAAAATATAATGTCGACGTATCAAACGTTATCGGTTACATCGGCGTCGGAGGTCCTTACAGCTTCAGGAAGGATCAGGGTATGACACTTAAGATGCTTTTGGGAATGCTTTTCGCGAAGGGGTACGACAGAACGGAAGGCGAGCCCTGGTCACTAATGGACAAAAGTCATATCCCGATGCTGCTGATACAGAGCAGGCACGACGGACTTCTCGCGTTCGAATGCGCGGAAGACTTTGCCGAAAAGGCCGCGACGGTCGGAAACAGGTGCGAGATCTACGAAGTCGAAGACAAAAGGAACACGCATTCCTGGTATACGGCAGGGTGCTTTCTCTTCAGCCGCGAAGAGGATAAGACGTTAAACAGGTTCATGACCTGGATCGAGAATATTTAAGATAAGACGCGAGCCGTGCGGCGCCGAGAGCTGCTGCCAGTTGAAGTCAGTTGCCCTCAGCAGTAAGCTGCCCTCAGCCTCCATCAGTTACAGTCCGCCGCATTCAGAAAACAGCTCAAACAAAAGGCCGTCCCTCAGGTGATGCAACTCACCTTGGAGACGGCCTGAATGATTCTTGTTAAAGTTTAATCAGATGCCCAATGCCTGGAGTTCTGCTACGACTGCGTCAACCTGCTGCTCGCAGAGCTTGCAGTTCTTTCCGCCGAGGCTGCCCATGTTTGCCCAACCGTTGGAGATGGCGCCCATGGCGATGTTCTTCATTACGTTTTCCTTGCCGATGGCTTCGTTCTTCATGACTGTCCACTTGGTGCCTTCGCCTTTCATGGATGCGGGAACGATCTGGACCTGATTCTGTCTGTCGACCTCAGGGAAACAGATAACCTTTGTAAATGCATGATCTACGAGCATCGGCTTTCCGGGTGTGAATTCATGATCCTTTATTGCGTCGAAAAGTGACTGTACGTTGTAGCTGTTCTTAAATTCAACCTTCTTTTGCTTGATTCCAAATGCCATATGAGCCTCCAAGTTATATTGATCACCCCGTTTCGGACGGGTTCCAAATTAATGATACTACTTACATAGGAATTTGTAACAACTCTTTTCGAGAAATTTAATATAAAGACAATATCCTGGCATCATCCGAGTAGTAATATGGGGACATCAAAAATTCAACAAGCGAGGGAACAGGTTGATCTCTTTTATCATCGCGCTGGCCGTACTGCTCATTGGCTATTTCACATACGGTAAACTTACCGAAAAGATCTTCGGTCCCGACGACCGCAAGACGCCCGCCGTCGAGATAAACGACGGTGTCGACTGCATGCCTGTGAAGACATGGAAGGCACTCCTCATACAGCTCCTCAACATCGCCGGAACGGGTCCGATTTTCGGCGCCCTGATGGGTGCGTGTTTCGGACCAGTCGTATTCCTTTGGATAGTATTCGGTTCCATCCTCGGCGGCGCCGTGCACGATTACATGAGCGGCATGATCTCGTCGAGGCACAGGGGCGCATCGATCGCCGAACTCTCGGGCATCTATCTCGGCAAGCCCGCGCTCTACGCAATGAGAGTCTTCTCGATACTGCTCCTGCTCCTGACGGGCACGGTCTTCGTCACTTCGCCCGCATCGCTCATAGCAATGCTCACTCCCGGTTTTCTCGGCAACACGTTCTGGATAATCGTGATCCTGCTCTACTATGTCGCCGCAACGCTGCTCCCGATCGACAAGGTCATCGGCAAGCTCTATCCGGTTTTCGGCGTCATATTGATCGTCATGGCCGTCAGCATCGCGGGCGCCATGATCGTCCTTCCGCAGTACACCATTCCCGAAGTATCGCTGGCAGATCTTCATCCCGACGGACTTCCGGTCTGGCCTTTCATGTTCATAACCGTCGCGTGCGGCGCAATCTCGGGTTTCCATGCAACGCAGTCTCCCATGATGGCGAAATGTATCACCTCCGAGAAGGCCGGACGCAAGGTCTTCTACGGCGCCATGATCATCGAATCCGTCATAGCGCTCGTATGGGCCGCCGCGGGCGTCGCCTTTTACGGCAGCACGAAAATGCTCGGTGACGCACTCTCTGAAGTCGGACAGTCGGGCGCGGTTTACGAGATAAGCAAGACGATGCTCGGCAACGCCGGCGGGATCCTCGCCATCATAGGCGTAGTCGTATGTCCCATCACTTCAGGCGATACCGCATTCAGGAGCGCGAGACTTATACTTGCCGAATGGACGGGCCTGGAGCAGAAGAAGATCAAGAACCGACTCATAATAACGATCCCTCTCCTTGCCGCAGGCGCGGTCCTGACGCAGCTCGACTTCAACGTTCTTTGGAGATATTTCTCATGGAGCAACCAGACTCTCGCCATGATCTCCCTCTGGGTCGCGACCGCATATCTCGTGCTCAACGGCAAAAAGAAAGCGAGCCTCATAACGGCGCTGCCAGCAGCTTTCATGAGCGCCGTGAGCGTCACATACATCCTTATGGCGCCCGAGGGATTCAAGCTGTCCGCAGTCATCGGCTATCCCGCAGGCATTGTTTTCGCCGCTGTCCTTTTAGTGATATATTTGGTGATGTGCACCAAAAAAGTTCACTTGAAGGGACAGGTACGGGGATGAGGAATATCAAAAGGCTGACGGCGATCCTGATGTGCGCCGTCATGGCACTTTCGGTCTGCAGTTGTTCGTTTGTCGAAAGGGTGGTCGACAAGGTCAAAAACGACCCCAAAAAGCTTGAGAAAGCCGACGCGGAGCAGATCTTTGAGTATCTGAAGAATGAGGACATCGAGAGCCTGTGCGCTCTGTTTTCTCCCGAAGTAAAGAAGCATCACAACTTGGAGCTCGAGTGGGAGATCTTTTTCGATAATCTGGACGGCAATCTCGTGTCATATAAGAGCCTGAGTTATCCGGGCGAAGGCGGCAGTACCGATAAGAACGGTGAAGTCATCGATTCCCATATCTCGGTCAATTACAACGGAGTCACCACTGACACGGGAACCCAATACAAGGAATTCGGATACTATCACGTAAGGGTCAACAGTAACGATCCGGATTCGGAGGGTCTTACGGTATTTACGATGCAGCTTCCGGTCTCGGGCAATTGGATAAGCGTCGGCGGGGAATAAGCCTGTTAAGTGTCCTGATTTTCCTTTCGAAAACCGTTCGTGCAAGAGCCCACTTAAAGCGCCGTCAGGATTGAAAAGGCGTATTCTTTTCGCTACTATTAAATAATCAGACGTGCGCATTTTATGGGGAGGATAAGGTCTCGTGTCGAAGAAGAATAGGAGTAATCTGTCTTCCAAGATCATCCTGATGGTTGAGTGCATCATCCTGATCTCCAGCACGATCTTCTGCGCGATCTCCATCTACAGGGCAAGAGTCGGTATCCGCAAGGCGATCCAGCAGCGAATGCTCGACATCGCGAACTGCGCTTCCGGATCGGTCAACGGCGAGGTCATGAAGCACCTGACAGAGGACCAGGTCGGCAGCATCGGATACAACAAGATCTATGACACGCTTGCCGTCTTCAGGGACAACGTCGAACTCGAATACGTCTACTGCATCAAACAGGTGGGCGAGAAAGACTTTATCTTCACTATGGATCTTGACCAGGTAAGCCCCGCAAGCTACGGCGACAGCGTCGAATACACTGATGCTCTCGCGATAGCAGGAAACGGGACCGCAGCTGTCGACGAGGTTCCTTACACCGACCAGTGGGGCGAATTCTACAGCGCCTACAGCCCCGTTTTCGATTCGACGGGAAATGTCGTCGGCATAGTAGCCGTCGACTTCTCGGCCGGCTGGTTCAACGACCAGCTTTCATCACAGACACGTTCGACGGTAATAAGCTATGTGATCATCCTCCTCTTATCGCTCCTCGTTGCAGCGCTCTTATCGTTCCTTACGGTAAGGCCGTTTGTCAGGGCGCAGGGCGAGCTCCTTGAAGAGAAGGTGAGGGCCGAGAGCGCCAACCACGCAAAGAGCGACTTCCTGGCCAACATGTCGCACGAGATAAGAACACCGATCAACGCCGTCCTCGGCATGAACGAAATGATCATAAGAGAGGACCACCGCGCCCAGAAAGCTGCCGACGGCGATCCGAAGGCAGTGCAGGAAGCGATCCAGAACATCGGCGTTTATGCGGGCGACGTCAAGAAAGCCGGGCATAATCTCCTGGCCATTGTCAACGATATCCTCGACTTTTCGAAGATCGAGGCGGGTGCCATGGACCTGTCGGAATCGCCTTATCAGCTGAGTTCTCTTCTGAACGACCTCAACAACATGATCGTCTTCAAGGCGCAGGACAAGGGCCTTGATTTCTCGATAGACGCCGACCCTTCGATCCCCTGCGAGATCTGCGGAGACGAGGTGCGCGTCCGCCAGATCTTCACGAACCTTCTGAACAATGCGGTCAAGTATACGGACAAGGGCTCGGTAACTTTCAACCTTCACGGTGAGAAGCAGGACGGCGGAAGAATCCTTCTTGTTGCCTCTGTCAAAGATACGGGCATCGGCATCAAGTCTGAGGATAAAGAAAAGCTTTTCACGAAGTTCCAGCGCCTCGAAATGGAGCACAACAGCACGCTTGAAGGCACGGGCCTTGGCCTTGTCATCACGCAGCGACTTCTGGATCTCATGGGCGGAACCATTGAGGTCGATAGTGAATACGGCAAGGGCTCCACATTCACTGTCACCTTCCCGCAGAGGATAATCAACGCGACTCCTATGGGCAATTTCCATACCCATTTCGCAGCGAACATGCCGATCGACACACCGTACCGCGAATCTTTCCGCGCGCCTTCCGCGCATATCCTTATTGTCGATGACACGAAGATGAACCTGACCGTTGTTGTCAGTCTCCTCAAGAACACGCAGATGAAGATCGATACGGCCCTGTCCGGCGCAGAAGCGGTCGACATGGCGTGGAGGATCAGATACGACCTGATCTTCATGGACCAGAGAATGCCCGAAATGGACGGCACCGAGGCCCTGCACCGCATCCGTCAGAAAGAGGACGGAGCGAGCGCCAAAACCCCGGTCGTCTGCCTTACGGCGGATGCAGTCATTGGCGCGAAAGAGCGCTATCTCGCAGAGGGCTTCTCGGATTATCTGACCAAGCCGGTCGACAATCACGCATTGGAAAAGATGCTTTTGAAATACCTTCCCGAAGAGAAGATCGAACTCGTTGCCGGGCAGGCAGAAGAGTCAGACTCCGGTTCCGGAAATGATGTCTCCGACGAGTTCTCGGATCTCCGTCCGGTCGGCATAGATCCGCAGACGGGTCTCATGTTCTGCCAGGAAGACGGTGCTCTCTACAGATCCCTGCTGATAGAATACGCAAACGGCTGGGCCGAGAAAAAGGAGCGTCTGCAGAAGAGCTACGAAGCCGAAGACTGGCACGATTACGGCATCTTTACACACTCTCTCAAGAGCACGTCCAAGATGATCGGCGCGTTGTCGCTTTCCGAGCGTTTCGCCAAGCTCGAAGCCGCAGCCAACGCTGAAGACGCCGGCACGATAAGGTCGGAGCACGACGTCGTCATGAAGGCATATGAATCAGTAACGGGCGCCATTTTGTCACTGATCGGTCCTGACTCTTCAACAGGTTCCGACGACAGCGACGTCATGGAATTCTCGCCGAGCGAAGACGTTATCGAATTCCTTCCGAGCGGGGAAGAGGAATAAACGCAAAACAAAACTAAAGAGGGCTGTCTCAAAACATAATGAGACAGCCCCTTATTGTTTCAGCAAGTGTGGCAGTTGCAGTTGATTGCAGAATTCTGACCTGTCTTTTCGACAGGTATCGAAATCGAAGTGATTATCTGCGTTTCGATACCTCGACTTTTGAAAGGTGAGATCGAAATTATCCCAAGATGAGGTTTTCTTGTGATTTGGGATAAAATTTGTGCTCGAAATTATCCCAAGATGAGGGTTTCTTGCGATTTGGGATAAAATTCGGACCGCAAATTATCCCAAGTGAAGCATATTTAA
>Ga0247611_10001134_pt1 | contig 48912 bp, 35 predicted proteins | sample 177DNAGHGhighgp2_FD_192422 | JGI IMG/M metagenome (GOLD analysis project Ga0247611, IMG submission 192422) | Sheep rumen microbial communities from Palmerston North, Manawatu-Wanganui, New Zealand - 1770 DNA GHGhigh gp2 | ecosystem: Host-associated > Mammals > Digestive system > Stomach > Rumen... | reverse complement strand
ATGTTTTCAAAAATGTTTGCCGCAGCAAAGGCAAAAACCGTTAGCGAATTTAACCAACTTCCGTCGGTAACGGCATATAAAGAAATTGAAGACTTAATAAATAATTTTGATGTTAATAAACTTATAAATAAAGCTCAATTACAATCGATAAAAGAAATTGAACAAAAAACAAAAGAGTTACAAACAAAATATGAAACTTATCAAAAGAAAATTGAAGGTTATGATATAAACAAAAAAGCCGAAGAAATAAAAGCACAAATTGACGAAATTTCAAAAACAAAAGTTTCGGGGCTTGCCGATGTTGAAAAAGCAAAAAAGAATGTAGAAAAATTAAAAGAAAGTAAAAAAGAAATAGAAACGATAATTAATGATTTAAACAGCATCAAAAAAGATGTTTCCGAAAATATTAACTTTGTAAAAGAAGCAAAAAATTCAATAAATAAAGATATAGAAAATATTTCTTCAAAACTTTCAATCCCTTCTTTAAATTTAAAAAACATATCAAGAATATTATTCGGTAACCAATGGGTTAACAGGGTTGAAACCGTTATGTATTACATGGCATTAATAAAGCAATATATGCCCGAGAAAAAAGAAGAAGTTCAAGAAAAGCAAAGGGCAAGGGGCAGAGATATTTTGTTCAAATTAAAACAATATCCTACACTTCTTATTTCACTTATAAATGTTTCAGGCAGCACTAACGATAATCTTGATTTTGCAGGTGTTATAAAAAATATTTGTTCTTCTCCGTCAATGATAGCAAATCCTTTAACCGTTGAAATAAAAGGCGACAATAAAGTTCAAGCTCTTCATATTTCAGGGCTTTTTGACCACAGAACAGACAATTCAAAAGATACTCTTGCGGTGCAGGTTTCCGGGCTTTCTGCAAAAATGTTAAATATTCCGCAAAATGAGTATTTACCTTTGGTTGATACCGGTAAAATGAAAGTTAATGCGGATTTCGCTTTGTTAAATAATTCATTTGATTGTAAAGCAAATATAAATTTAACGGAAATTCAAAAGAAAAATTTAAATGATATTGAGGGGAATTTAAAATATTTAGCCGAAGTTACAAATTCAATAACAAATTTTTCCGTTTCTGCAAGTGCCAAATACCAAAGTGAAGAAAATATGGACTTTAACATAACTTCCGATATTGATACAAAAATATCGGGTGCAATTTCAAAATTATTCTCGTCTAAAATTACAGCCGCTAAAGAAAAAATAAGTAAAGAATTAAATAAAATAGTTACCGAACAAACAAAAAATATTCAGGATGAAATAAACAAACAAAAGAATGGCTTATTGGGGCAAATATCATCTCAAACAAATATTCTTAACGATATTGAAAAAACAATAAATGAGGCAATAAGCAAAAGTACAAAAAAGAGTTTATTTTAAAAACAATATAATTATTTCTTCTATTCTTTTGGAATGATATTTAATTGAGGTTTGGAAATGCTTATATATTTTACACCCGCTTCATCAAATAACTTTTTATAAGTTTGGTCGGGATATTCCAAACACATAACAACTTTAACAATACCTGCATTTACTATCATTTTGGCACATAAAATACAAGGAGAATGTGTACAATAAAGAGTTGCTCCGTTTATGTTAATACCGTAAGTGCCTGCCTGAATTATTGCATTTTGTTCCGCATGTATTGCCCTGCATATTTCATGCCTGGTTCCTGAAGGTATATTTAACTGATTTCTTAAACAACCGAGTTCCAAACAATCTTTTGTTCCCGAAGCTGCACCGTTATAACCCGTCGTTAAAATTCTTTTATTGCGAACAATAACGGCACCTACATGATGTCTTTGACATGTTGACCTTTCGGCAACAAGCCAAGCCATTTTCATAAAATATTGGTCCCAAGTCGGTCTTAAATTTTGTTTATTATTTTCCATATTTTTAAATTAAATCAAAAAAGTTCCTAAGTTGTCAATGTTATTTTTTTGCTTCATAAAAATATATTTGGTAAAATAATAAAGTTAGTTATAATTTTTTTGGAGCGACAAAAATGAAAAATTTATGGTGTTACGATAAACAAGGGCAATGTGTAGTTAATGATGCAAGAAGTTTAAAACAACCTTTAATCCACATGATAGCGAACAGTCCTAAATATTTTTCTATTTGTGACAATTTTTTAAGAGGCTTTTCCGGATTCGATTATACAAGGATGTTCGGAGAATTTGACGGACCGAATTTTCCTAAAGGGCAAGCAAGGTTTATTTGGATAAGGGAAGGAAATCAAACATGGCTTGTTAATAATTATGATTTGACCGACAAACAAACATCTAATCCTAAATATGAAATGGGTCTCGGATATGTTAATTTTTACGGCTCTTCAAAAAAATTAAATTTAGATGTAAAAACTACAATCTTTGTTCCGTTGGAAGAAATGGCAGAGTTATGGTTAGTAAACATAACAAACAATTCTAAAAAAGATAAAGTAATAGATTTTATCCCTACTGTTCCTATCTATGGCGGAAGCAGAGCTTATGTAGAATATCACAGAGATGTTGTCAGGCTTTATAATAAAAGTGAAATAAAAAACAGTATTAAAATTTTACCGGGACTTGAATGGATAGAAGGTTCAACAGATTCAAGTGACATTTGTTATTTTATGAGTGCCGAAACTCAAAACGGTAAAAAAGGAAATCGTTTTTATTCCGACAGAGAAACATTTTTAGGTCCAAACAATATGTGGTTAAAACCGGATTCTATTTTAAATGATATTGCTCCTAAAAAACAATGTTTCGGTAAAGAAGCAGTCGGTGCAATAGAATTCAAAAAAATAAAAATATCTGCAGGAAAAACAGTCAGTTTTGTTGTAATAAACGGGATAGCTTTTAACGGCAGTAAAGAAGCCGATAAATTAATAAAAAAATATTCGTATAAAAATGCCGTTAAAGCATTTGACGATTTAAACAAATATTGGCAGGAAAGAGCATCAAGGGTTCAAATAACTACCGCAAACAAAGAGTTTGATAATTTATGGAATAATTGGTGGTGCTATCAGTTATCAATGAGATATTGGTTCGGTAACACTGCTCATCCTCAAACGGATTACGGCTCGGATTTTGCAGGATGGAGAGATTTTTGGCAGGACATGATGGCTGCAACCGTTATCGATCCGCAAGGGCTTGAAGAAAGAACAATGAAAACACTTGAGGGTATAAGGCTTGACGGAACAAATGCCACAAGATTTTTTGCAAGAACAAAAGAATTCGGCAGTGACGAAGTAAACGGTTTATGGTGCGACCATCCTTATTGGACGGCACAAACCGTAATGATACTTGCAAACTTTTTGGGCGATAAAAAATTCTTGTTCAGGGACGGTATAGGTTATTTTAAAGATTGTTACCAAAACAGAGGGGAAAGCAAAAACGATAAATGGAAAAAAGGTTACATTGAAACACAAAAGACAAATTCCGGTAAAAAATATACAGGAACAGTTATAGAACATTTGCTTGTTCAAACAGAAACCATGTTTTATGATGTAGGAAATAATAACCTTTTAAAACAAAAAAGAGCGGACTGGAACGATGCTGTTGACCAGGTTAAAGGGGAAAATGTAACATTTTCATTTGCTCTTGCACAAAATTGCAATGAAATTGCGGATATGCTTGAACAAACAGCTAAAGATTTAAACATTGAAGAAATAGAAATATTTGCGGAATTGGCAGAACTTATAGAAAATTTCGGAGTAAAACCGAAAGATATTTCCGCAAAACAAAGGCAGGAAATTTTAAAGAAATATTTGAATAAAGTTAATAATGCAATCAGCGGTAAAAAAGTTAAAGTAAAAATTTCAAAAATATTAAACGATTTAAGAACAAAAGCTAAACTTGTTATAGATAATGCAAATAAAAAAGCATGGAACGGACATTATTACAGCGGATACATATTTGCCGACGGAAAACCCGTTGATACAATTTGGAACAAAGCTGCATTAAACAAAAAAAATCCTACATCAGACGATTTTGAAATGATGCTAATGCCGCAAACATGGAGTTTGGTTTCAGGCGGAGCAAAAAAAATAGGTGTGGAACAAACCGTTATCGATTCGGTTTTTAAATATTTATTTGATAAAACGGTAGGTGCATTGAAATTAAATTATCCGGCATATAATAAATTTAATAAAACAATAGGAAGAATAACCGGTTTTGCTGCTGGAACAAAAGAAAATAATGCCGTGTTTTCCCATGCAAACTTGTTTTTTGTTTGGGCTTTAATTAAACAAGGTATGCCGGATTTGGCATATAAAGTATTTTCGGGAATAAATCCGTTAAACCATGAACATGAAATAATAAGAACCGGACCTTGGATACCGGAATATTATGTATCCGACGACAATCCCAACATTGCAGGAAGAGGAGAATATCCCGTTTTAACCGGTTCTTGTGCTTGGACAAGATATGCTTTTCAAAATTTCTTTTTCGGTGTAAAAGGTGTTTTTGAAGGGTTATCCATAGATCCGCATTTACCTGCAACAAAAGAATTTAAAGAATGCAAATTATTTATAAAATTTAGAAATGCAAATTATGAAATAAATTTTTCTAATCCGCAATTAAAGAAAAATTCAAAAATACAAGAAATTAGTGTTGACGGCAAAAAAACGGAATGTAACATAATAAAACCTTTTAAATCCGGAACACATAAAGTAAAAATATTATTAGGATAAAAACTTATGAAAAAATTTATAATTTGTATTTTTATTTTTTTATTTGTTACAACTGTTTACTCACAAAATGTTGCTTTTATAAAAAATGTAACAAACAGAGTAGATATTACTGTTAACGAAGATGATGTTCAAAAATACAGTAATGCTGAACAAATTTCCGAAATATTATTCGGTTCAAAGATAATTTCTAACGGATTTGTTATAGTATCAGTATACGGTTCTGATTTCTTCCTTAAAAAAGGGCAAGGAATTTTGATAGCAAAAGAACCTATTACCGGTGAAATTTTAGTGTATCAAATAAAATCTTCTGCATCGGATGATAAAATAATGGTTAGAATTAACAACTATATAACAACCGAAATGTACCAGGAAAATATTTTATCTTTTTCAAGGATAGGTAACACTTTAAAACTTAAATCGATTTCAGGAGATTTAACAATAACGGAAAACGGTATTGTTTCCAATATTTTTGCCGGAGACTCATATTATTATAAAAATTAGGAGTTTGTATGCCTTTTAAATTTAACAGATTAGCAATAAAAGATGTAGTTCAAATAGAACCGACTAAATTTAAAGATGAAAGAGGTTTTTTTGAAGAAGTTTTTAAAATATCTGATTTTAAAAATTTCGGAATAAATTTGAATATTAAACAAGTAAATTTTTCACATTCTTCAAAAGGGGTATTAAGAGGTTTACATTATCAACTTGCACCGTTTGCACAGGCAAAATTAATAAGGGTTATTTCAGGTGCAATTTTTGATGTTGCCGTAGATTTAAGAAAAGGCTCACCGACCTTTGCAAAATGGGTAGGTGTTATTTTAAATTCGAATAAAGAAAGTATGTTATATATTCCGGAAGGTTTTGCACACGGTTTTGAAGTTTTATCCGACACGGTAGATTTTGAATATTTATGTTCCAATATTTATTCTCCGGAAAACGAAAGAGGCATTATATATAACGATAAAACTTTAAATATAACATGGGCAACAAAAGCCCCGATTATTTCTTCCAAAGATTTAAAAAATTTACCTTTAACCGAAGCTGAATATAATTTTGAATATGTCAATAATAATAAGGATATTTTTAAATGAAAATTTTAATTGCCGGCGGTTCGGGACAATTGGCAAAAGAATTTATTTTCGAATTAAAAAAAAGAAATATACCTTTTTTTGCTCCCGACGAAAAAATTTTTGATGTAACAAATAAAAAGAAGATAGAAGAAGTTGTTTGTTCTTATAAACCTGATATTATTCTAAATTGTTCCGCATATACAAATGTTGAAGAAGCTGAAAAAAATAAAAAGTTAGCATATCTTATAAATAAAGATGCTATCGGATATATTGTAGAATATGCAAAAAAAGAAAATATAAAATTTATACATTTCAGCACTGATTATGTTTTTGACGGAAAAAAACAAACCCGGTATGTTGAAACGGATATAACTAACCCTTTAAACGAATATGGAAAAAGTAAACTTGAAGGGGAAAAAGAAGCTTTAAGTTATGATAATTCTATAGTTTTTAGATTAAGCTGGTTAACCGGTAACGGAAAACAAAATTTTCTTTACAAACTTTTAGGTTGGACAAAAAAATTTAATGAAATAAATGTATCCTGCGATGAAGTTTCCGTTCCGACATTTGCATTTGATGTAGTTCAATATGTTATTATGGCAGCGGAAAAAAATTTAAAAGGACTTTATCATCTTCCTAATTCGGGTGCTGCTTCAAGGTACGAATTGGCAACGGAATTTATAAAAAATATGGGAATAAATATAAAAATAAATCCAGTTCCTATGGCAAGTTTTCCTTCAAAGGCAATTCGACCTTTATATTCGGTAATGTCAAATGAAAAAATTTCAAAACAATTAAATGTAGTTGTTCCGGATTGGAAAGATTCCTTAAAGAAATTTTGTGATAACTTACAAAATAATATTATTTTGTAAATTTAAACTTGATTTTTTTTAGAAAAGTAGTATAATTGTAATATATGTACAAAAAGTTTATTTCATTATCTTTAACTTTGTTTGTGGTGTGCAATATTTTATTTTGCTCATTACGTTGTTTGGCTGAATATTTAAAATATTATTCTTTTTCTTACAACACTTCAAGTGCCGTAATGTTAAATTTATCTTCACTAAAAAATATTTCAAAGGTTTTGTTGATGTTTGCTCTACAATAGGTGATATGCTTACAGACTGCAGAAATAACGACAAAACCGTTCCTAATATAAATAAAGTTGAAACAAATTATTCTTTTCCGTCAATATTTCTTGATAAAGTTACATTTAATTGCAATAATCAAACTGAATACAACTTATATGTTACTGACAATTTTAAATTTTATTCTTATGTAAAAAAACACATCGTAGATAAACCTGACCGAACGAGTAATATCTTTCTGCTGTTATTGTTACAAATTTTAATATATTTAATAGTATTGAATATGTGCAAATATTTTAACAATTTTTATTTGGACGTAAATAGAGTTACACTGTCTTTTTAGACGGTGTAACTTTTTTTTATTCGGAGAAATGATGAAAAATAAATTCTTTATAAAAACACTTTCTGTTGTTATTATTATTTTTTTATTGATAACAACTTCAGTTAACGATTTTGCTTATGCAATTTCCATAACATCATCTATGCAAGCCAATGTAACAAATACTGCTTCTTTGAAAGATTTTAATATAAACAACAACATTGTTTCTTACAATTCCGGTAAAATAACATCTGCAATAAATTGCAATAGTGACACAGTGGTAATAAACATACAGGATTTTCATTGCAATCCTTCCGTTCAAAAAAATATAAGTGATATCCTTTCTACTCTTGTTGAAAAATATAATATTAAATCCGTTTATGTGGAAGGTGGTTACGGTAATATAAATACCAAATGGTTATCCGATATAAAAGATGAAAATATAAAAACACAATTAATAAAAGTTTTACTTGAAAACGGTTCTTTGACCGGAACAGAATATTTTTCCGCAATAAATCCTTCTTCAAATATTTCTATATACGGCATAGAAAAAGAAAGTGTTTATAAAGAAAATTTTGAAAGATTACAAAATATATTTTCAAACAGAAGCAGATATGAAAGAATTATTAAAGCTTTTGAAAAAGATTTGAATTTTTTACAAAACAAATATTTTTCTTCGGAAAACAAAAAATTTAACAAAGTATTAAATAAATATAAAAACGGACAAATCGAAACAAGAAAATATTATAAAATTCTTTTTAAATATATTCAAAAATATAAAAATCCCACAAATAATGACATTTACGGAACAATCCTTCCGATTAAAATTGAAGATTATCCGAATATCTATACTTATATGACATTGAGTGAATATGAAAAAAAGATAAAATTTACAAAAATTACGGTAGAATTAAAAAAGCTGTTAACCACATTAAAAAATAACATTTCTTATGAACAATATAACAGCATCATTAAAGGAACAAATAATTTAAAAGATATAACGGAACTTGTTTCTGTTCTAAGTAAACTTCCGGAAGATTTTAAAAATACCAACTTTTCTCCCGAGATAAAAAATTTTATCAATTATGTTGAAATATCAAAACAAATAAATCCTGTAAAATTGGTAGAGGAAGAAAGAATTTTAATTGAAAATATCAGATTGGCATTATCAAACAATGAAGCCGAATTTGATATATCATATTTATCCGATTTCTTTAGTTATTTTAAGGACTATTTAAACACCTCAATAACATCTGAAAATTACAAATATTTTTCCTCAAAATTCAAAAGATTTCAGCAATTATGGGATAAATACACATATTATAATCAAATAAATAATTATAAAAAGGATTTTGATATTTTAGAAACTTATTACAAAACAAATATTCAAAGAGATTATTTATTTTTAGAAAATATTAAACAGCACAATACATTACTATCAGGAATAAACGGAAAGAAAGATAGCAATTATGCAAATATTTTGGAAAAAGCTAAAAATATTATTATTGTTATAACAGGCGGTTTTCATACTGAAGGTTTGGAAAAAGTAATAACAAAAAATAATATTTCTTATATGGTTATTACTCCCAATATTAAAGGAGGTACGGATTTTGCAAATAACAGATACGAGCTATTGCTTAAAATGCCTATACAAACTTTGTCTGAACAGGCTTTTCAATTACCGCTGTTATCAAACGGAGAAAGGTTACAAATAGTATACGAAGGTCTTAAACAACTTGATATTGAACCTACACAAGAAAACATTGAAATTTTAAATACCACCGCAAATGAAATCGTAAGCAGTTTAACCGGACGACAAACAAAATATAAGAATATATTTGAACAAAATAAAGGAACAATAAATGTAAATGAACATAAATTTTTTGATATGCAAAATTTGGTTAAACTTACTGTAAAAGAAATAACAAATTTTGTAAATCCAAAAAATTATGCCGATGAAACTTTTTCTTTCATGGAAAAATTTCTTTCAAAATCAAACGGAAGGATATGGGAAATAAATCGGCTTCCTACCGATATTATTGAACAATTAAGAAATATCGGTTACAGCGAATACTTACCGGAATTTTTACAATTTGCATATTATAACATTGGAAAACAAATTATTAAAAAAAATAAAAACAATAATGATGTAAATATTAACGAATATGAATTTTCAGCAAATAATTGTCCTTTTATGATTAAATTTCCTAACGGAAAGGTTGTTGTAATTTTAAGAGAAATGGACGGAGCAACAGAAAATTATTATATTATTGACGAAAATTTTAATTGGGATAATCCTCCTATAGAATTTGTAAGAAAAAAAAGAATTGATAACCCTAAAATTGAACTTATAAAATACCTTGAAAAGCAAGATTATGCAAAAGATAACGATATCCGGTTATTAGAAAAAGAAGATGCTAATTCAATATTTATTACTGCAAATTCAGGTGTTAAATTTATAAATTTAAAAAATAATAATTTACATGAAACTTATTATTCTGAAAAACAAAAAGATAAGGATTTAACGGTTATTTTAAACGAATTGAACAATAATGAAAATGATAAATATAGTCAAACAACAAATCTGATAAATGTATTGGAGATAGAAAATTTCAGCAAATTAAATGATAACCAAATTGTGTTTATATCTCTACAGGATTATAGTAATGCTGAAATTGATAAGAAAAAACACATAGAAGAATACATAGAATATGCCATAAAAAATAACGAACCTATAATAATTTATCCTAATTTATATGTTAGCAATGATAACTTATCAAATGCCAACTTAAATTATTTATTTGGAACTTTAGCTGAAAAATTTGTTAGTTTTTCAAATGATTATATTGTAAAACTAAGTCAATCTATAAACGAATTACCAAATGTAAAAAAAGTAAATGATAGTAAAAAAACAGAAGTATTAGCATATTCGGTAAAAGAGATACTAAAAAATGCTTTTGTATATGGAACACTTTCTAATGTAAACAAACCTATAGTAGTAAATTTTGATAATACTAATTCTCAAATAGATATTCTAACCTTAAACGAAGGCAAAGAAGAAAATATTTACAGAAAAGTTTTGACATTTTCTAATAAATTAAGAGGTTATGGTTTAGGTATAGAAAACATAAAAGAAGGTGTTAGCAAATTTAACTGGCAATACTTAGATAATTTCAAAGATGATAAAAGAGAAATATCCCGTGCAAGTTTAAAGTTAAACAACAAAGACGGTTATTTACAAATTAATAAAAGTAAATTAAAAAACAATGATTATTATAATGAAGTTTCAAATAAAATATTGGAAATCTTCAAACAAAATAATATCGATATTAATATTGATAAAAATTTAAGAACTTTTAATTTTATTGTTTCTTTACTTTTAAATAATAAAAGTATAACCGATAAAGATTTAGAAAAACTAAATGGAACCAAAGCTGAAATAATAGAATTGATTTTGGAAGCTCTTAACAAGAAATTAATTAGTTTAGATCAAACAGATAGATATTATAGAACTGTTTTACGAAGAATAGAAGATATAACATTTGTTTTGGAAATAAAAGAAACTAAAGAAATTGGCGGGAAAGAAATTGAACAAATAAATTTTGTTTCATTGCAAGTTTTAAGTCTTTACGGTCAACCAGAACTGTTTGTTACAACAAAAAATGAAGACAGATATGGCGAAGGTGAAAATGATCCGGTAATAGAGTTGGAATTTTATTTGCAAGATAACAAAAATTATGAAATAAAAAATATTCATATACTTGATGAACGAAACATTATAGAAAAAACATTTGATAATCTTTTGGATTTCAATAAAAATGAAGAATTGAAAAAAAATATAGATAAAAAAACTATTGAAACCATAGGCTATACCGATAGTGATTTGGAAATAATTTCATTGAACGATTTTGTAAAATACAAAACTTCAAACAATCCAAAGCAGTTAACGCAAAATGCCATAAAAAATTTGGAGGATGGGAAAATAATTGCTTTATTTCCGCCTTTAAATAATTTGGATTTACAAAAAACAGATTCTTTTGAAGAATTGAAGTATATGTATGATGTTGTAAGAACAATTTTATGGGATTTTTCTGAAGATTTTAAGAAAATAAATAATGCGGTTAAATCCGGAAATATAGATGTTGTTTTAAATGAAATATTAAAAAATGCTTTTGTTCATGGTAATAATTTAAAAACTGCACAACCCATTTATCTATATTTAAAAGGCGACAGGCTTTGCATTTCAAATATTGTTGATGATAAAAACATTGCAAGTCAAAAACAAAAATTTGCAGCTACAATGGCAGGGCTTTGCGGTGTTCATAGCGGAATTAAAAATTTGCAAATATATCAAGGACTTGATTATAAGGATGAAACAAATAATTCAATATTTACGGCATCTTTTACAACAACTTTAAAACAAAAACAAACAGAAAAAGAATATAAATTATCTTATGATAAATGTCCGTTTATAATTGAATTCCCTGATGGCAACCAACCACCGGTTATAATAACTGCGGAAAAGATACAAATAGGGTTCGGTTCAATAGAAAACTTCTATATTATTGATAAAAATTCCGATTTAAATACTCGTAGGAAAATAGATGAAATTAATAAATACGGACATAACATAAGTTTTGAAAACGATGTTATAAGAGGGAATATCAATGTTATTGAACTTTCAAAAGATACGGAACAATTAACTGAATTTTATAAAGATAAAAAAATTATAAACAATAATTTAAAAAATAATAAACTTGTAAAAGATTTTACAAATGAAAAAAAAGATTTTGTAAATGCTGCCGAAGTCCATTTGTATTTTTTAAAATCATTGGGCGTTGATATAGATAATATGAGCAGTAAAGAAACAGAAAATATTGAAAAACGGTTAAATAAATTAAAGCTTGACTCCTATCCAGATATAGTAAATATGGATGAAGAAAAAATAAAACAGCTAAATAACGAATTGAAATCTTTAGGATTAACCGTTACGGATAAAGAAATAAAAAAACAAATAGAAAATTTAAGGCAGGTAAATATTTTTGTTCATCTTAAGGATTATGTTAAAGAAGCATTATCAAAAGATGGTATATTTGACAATATTAATATATACGACAAGTATAAAAGAATAGAAAAATATATTAACTATAATCTGCAAAATGAAAATAACCCTATCATAATTTGTCCTAATTTATCTGCCGATTTTGATGATACTAAAAAAACAAATTACGGAAACTTAAAATATTTTTTTGATAAGTTCGGTGATAATTTAATTGGAATTACAAAATTCTATGTTTCTGCAGTTCTTCCCGAAATTATAAAAACAATTGATTTAAGTGCTTTGGATGCCGAAGGAAAAAAGAAATTCAATGATAATTTGGAAAATATTTTGAGTTATTCTTTAAAAGAAATGCTGAAAAATGCTTTTATTCACGGAAATTTTTCTGATTTTAACGAACCGATAATATTAAATTTCGATAAAGAAAATTCGCAAATTAATGTTTTGAACGAAAATAAAGCAGGCGAAGAAGATGTATATAAAAAACTACTCACTTTTGCCTCTGCTCTTCGCGGATACGGTAAAGGTATTGAAGATATCAATGAGAAATTAAACCGTTTTCGTAAAAACCACAATAATATTATTAAAACAGGAACGGAAAATACCGGTTGGAGCTATTTTGATAATTTTAAAGATGAAAAAAGAACAGTATCCCGTGCAAGTTTAAAATTAAATGATGCTAAAAATGATAATATCATTTATAAAGGTAAAAGCAAAGGTTCTTTCATTGTTAAAACAGAACAGGATATGTTTTATGTAATTCCTTTTACGGCACCGTTTCAACGAAAAGCTTATGTCATAACGACAAAAAACAATAAAATTATGCAAGAAGGAGTGGAATATTTTTTTCCTTGGGCTTACGGATTGGATATTAAGGATGAAAAAGAACATACAATCATAACAAAAGAGCAAGAATTCAATGAAAATATAAAAATCATTCCTGTTACGGAATTTTCTCCTATGAAATTTGCAAACGTTACATTGGAAGAATTATCAAGAAAATATTTTACAAAAGTGACAAATATTAAAGAAAATGTCGGCGGAAATATTTTTCTTGAAGATTTAATAAGATCAAATCCGGATCAAATAATGGATATGTGGGATAAAATTGATAAAAATATAAAAGAAGGCAGACCTATAACAATTTATCCTTTGCGAAATTATAGTCATGAAGAAGTTATAAGTAAAATATCCGAACAAGATTACGATATGTTTATTCAGTTATACAAAAATTTGAATCTTATTATTACTAATTTTTGTAGTAATTACCGAGATAGATTTCTTGATAATGAAAAATTTAAGGACTTGGATGATAAAACAAAAAAAGCATTGGAAAAAGAATTAAGATACGGTCTTGTCGAAATGATAAAAAACGCATTGGTTCATGGGAATCATTTGGATTTATCAAAACCTATAACATTGGAATTTGATAAAGAAAATTTTCAAATTAAAGTATCAAATGATTTTTCAAAAGAAGTAACTGAGCCTATCCTGCAAAATCTTGCAGCTGTTGCGGGATTAGCAGGTTTTGGGCTTGGAATAGAAAAAATGTCGGATGAGGATAACTTATTTAAATATTCAGATAATTTTAATGAAGAAAGAACCAAATCCACCGCAAGTTTAAAATTAAAACAAAAAAATATTTCGAATAAAATAAAAAATGAAATAAAAGCGAAAATAGATATTGAAGATGATACAATTGAATTTTTAATGGAAAATGTTATTTCAATACCGGATAATGAATTGTTGGAAATTTTAAAAGGTAGTAAATCCGGGATATTGAAAATGTTGCTTGAAGAATTGGATAAAACAATTATTAACTTATCGGCAAAGTCAAACATAAAATCAAAAATTGAGAAAATGCAGTTCGTTATAGAAACAACGGACGAAAACTGTATTTCTTTTGGGAACAACGGAGTTGTTGCTCAAAACTCGGATTATTATTATCTTGCCAAACCTATTGAAGAAGATACTATTAAAAAGTTAATTAAAAATACTAAAAATATTCATATTGTATTTAGAGACAAAAATTATAAGGAACAATTTGAAGCAGATATTAAAAACGGTAATGATGATAAATTCAAGAAAAGATTACACGAAAATTATCCGAGTGTTGAAACTATTAAAGAAATGGGTTTTGACGATGCAAGTTTTACTGCTTTAAGGTTAGATGAATTTATAAAAGATAAAGAACAATTTGAACAAAATTTATTTGAAAATTTACAAAATGATAAGCTTGTTGCATTGTTCCCGTTTGCAAACATTGAAACATCAGCACAAAGAAATATATTGTCTAATGTTTATATCAAGGAAGAATTTTTTAGAGAAATATCACGTTTCTTAGTTAAAAAAACAATAGGAAAAAAATATAATGAGCAGGCTTATATTGAATATTTTGCAAACGATATACTTGAAATATTTAAAAATGTTTTTGTTCATGGTAATAACATTTCTTTAGATAAGCCTATATATTTATATATTAAAGATGACAGGCTTTATATATCAAATGTAGTTGATAAAGAAAATATCGCAAGTAATTATCAAAAAACTTTAGCTGTTTTGTCAGGTTTAACAGGTGCTCATTTAGGAAACAAACAGATAAAAAGCAATACTGAACTTGAACATAAACATTCGGATATAGAAAAATTAAAAACAGGTGATGTTTATAAAAATTCAGTTAAGATAGGTAATGTAAGTAATGTTGTTTATAAAGGCCCAGCTGATACATCTTTTGTTATTGATATTCCCGGCAAAGGTTCTGCTTTTGCAAGGTATCATTTAGATTCGTTTAACATTACGAATTATATTCTTGAAGCAGAAAACGGAAAAGTTGATAAAGATATAAAGGACTTTATTTTTAAACAATACGGATTAAATTTAAAAACAAGTTTAGACGGTAAAACAATAACAATTTTAAAAAATAATGATTATATTAAAGGAACCAAAATTGTACCTATTCCAAAAGAAAATCCTAAATTGCAAATTAACGGAAAAATTTCACAAAGTCAAATAAAAAAACAAAATGAAAAAAACAAACAATTTTTTAAAGATTTGCAAGTAGATATTTCTAATGAAAACGAATACGAAGTTATTCATTTGGCTGAAGATTCATCAAATATTGAGTATCAAATAAGAACTGCTGTTCGCAAAAATAAACCGCTTATTGTTTATCCTTATTTATATGAAGATTTTAATGAAGCTATTAAAAATAAAAATTATGAAAGATTGTATTTCTTAATAGAAGATTTGGGTAATAATTTGGTTTCTTTTACAAATTCTTATGGAGATATATTAACAAATGGATTTATTGATACTTTCAATTTAAATTTAAAAAAATCCGTAAGAGAAGTTTTGAAAAATGCAATAGTTCACGGTAATGTAATGGATTTGACATTGCCGGTAGTTATAAAGTTTGATAAACAAAATTTTAAAATAGATATGTTTAACCGAAATATTCAAAAAAAACAAAAAGATAATATACTAAAAAACATAACAGCTGCAGCCGGCTGGATGGGTTACGGCGAAGGCATAAATGAAATGAAATCTTATAAAACCTTGGAATATTCTGATAACAACAATAACAATGATACAAGAAAGCCTACGGATAAAATTTGGCAAACAACAATACAAAAGAAAATAAATTATAAAAAAGAAATAAGAAACAAAATGCATAAAATAGATATTGAAGACGATACAATTGAACTTTTACTTGAAAATATTATCTCTATACCGGATGATGAACTATTAAAAATTTTAGATAAAAATAAAAGTGAAATATTAAAAATGTTATTTGAAGAATTTGAAAAAACAAAAACTGTTGATACTTTTGATCCTTATGATGAAAACACTTTGATAGCTGAAATGTTTTATATTGTAGCGGAAAAAAATGATGATACTTGTATGGTATTAAAATTAATAAATAATAAATTGGCAATTATTGCCGCAAATGCGGATGATATGAGCGAAAATTATATATATATTGACGATAATATGAAGAATAATTTAATAAAAAATATTAAAAATATTCATGTTGTATTCACAAACGAAGAAGAAACTAAAAGCTATGCCGAAGAATTTGAACACAAATTAAAGCAATACAATTCGGACGTAATTAACAGATTATTGCAAAAAAATTATCCAAGCATTGAAACCATTAATAAAATGGGTTTTACCGAAGAAGATTTAATAAATTTAAGATTGGATGAATTTATAAAAGATAAAGATACCTTTCAAAAAAACTTATTTGATAATTTACAAAACGGCAAACTTGTAGCATTGTTTCCTTTTGCAAGCCCTGAAACATCTGCTGAAGATAGTATATTTCTGAACAGATATGTGAACGATGAATTTTTTAAAGAGATATCATATTATTTGGCACAACAAATAAGAGAAAACAGCGATACATATTTTTCCGTTGATTATTTAAAAGCCATACTTGAAATATTAAAAAATTCTTTTGTTCACGGCAATAATATTTCCATGAATAAACCGATATTTTTTTATATTAAAAACGGCAGGCTTTATATAACAAATGTTGTGGATAAAGAAAATACTGCAAGTAATTACAAAAAAAACTTAGCCGTTTTGGCAAATTTAACAGGTGTTCATTATGGCAATGAATATGTAAAAAGTCATTTTTACCTTGAATATAAAAGCTCTGATTTTAAAGAACTTAAAACCGGTGATATTTACGAAGCATCAATAAAAGTCGGCAACATAAATTCAATTGAAAATCAAAAAATGGCAGGAATAAAAGATAATAATTTATCTAAAGTTTATGAGCTTTTATTAAAAGGTATTCCGCCGTCATTAGTTAATATTTATGTTGTGTTAAAAGAAACATTGGAAATATTTTTAACTCCTAACAACTTTATAAATGCACATGAACAAGGCAGGCAACATGGAGCTGAAAGTTTGGTAAAACAGGCAAATATTTTAAAAGCCGTAACAACAGCACTTTCCTTGAGTGTAATTTCTTTATCGGTAATAACGGGAACTTTACCTTTCTTGCTTGCTATTCAAATAATAATCGGAGCAGTTATATCAATGTTTGGTATTTCTGCCGCAACACATTATTACATTAATTATGAATTTATAAATGATGTAAAAGATGTAATAAACAAAAACAGAGAAAATATAAAAGATGGAATTTTAACGGTAAAAGTTGTAAATAAAAATATTGACGAAGATATTAATATTAATAATATAAAATTAGTCAACAGCGGTTTAAAAATTAACGGAGAAATCGTTTGGATAAATAAAACAAATAAAGAGCTCGTTATATATTGCAAAGAACAAAATTATGAAGAAATTTTACCTGTTGCAAAAAACATCGCATTAAAAACCACAAAAGCAAATAAAGTAACCGAGTTTTGTGTAGATACAAGAGAAACTGCTCCTGAAATTACGGGAAAAGATGGTATTACAATAATAAATTCTTCCGTTTATAATGAATTAAAAGAAAATAAAATATCCGATACCGAAATAGCATCCGCAATAAAAGAAGCAAATATTATGGAACAAAAAACAAATACGTTATATTCCGTATCGAAAAATAATCAGATATTTTTGGAATATGAAATAAAAGACGATATTTCTTACAATAATTTTATAAATAAAGTTTTGTCTGAAAATTTAGGATTCGGTTATGTTATAGATATTGAAACCGTTAATAAATACGGAAAAGATTTTGAAACAAAAATAGAACAAGCGAAAAAAGAAAAAAATATTAATATTTATATTAAAGGGAAAGATAAACAAATTAATTTTAAGAGAATTGAAAATTTTAATGACATAAAAACATTGGAAGAACAAATTGAAAAAGTTAACTTTTCCGAAAATATTCCTTTGATACCTGCTTCAAAATTATTTTCTTTGGTTGATAAAGAAAGATTTACCGATAAATTTGTAATGTTGAACAAATTGGCAAATTTGTTCTTTATAAAAAGAGAGTATACTACGGAATATGTTAAAAATTTGGCAAATACCGCAGATGAAAAGCTGTTAAAAGAAATATCAAACTATGGAGCAGAAACTGTTTTGAATAATTTACATGAAAATAATATTGAAAATATTTCAAATTTATTGTTGCAAAATCCTACAATAAAAATAATTTTTAACAAAATAGAAAAAAACAATCCTCAAAAAGCGAAAGAATTGAAAGATGATTTTATAAAAACATTAACAATAAGAACATTACTATACAATTTGGCGGGGGAACAACATTTAAGAAACGAATTTAAGGAAAAATTGAATTATATTGAAGAACTTTTTATTGATATATTAAAAGACAAAAAACAATTTGAAAGGTTAAAAATAAAAGACAATATTTTAACATTTGACAATAACGGTATTGAATTTATTGAAGAAATTCAAAAAGAATACGGAACGGAACATTCAAAAATTTTTGAAGAAACAAAATATGATGCAATAACAAAATTGGAATATATTCTGACATATTTGATTGACGAAAGGCATGAATTAAATAATGATGATAATGACTTTAATTCAACATTGAAAATGAAAGCATTGTTATCGGCGGCATAACAAATTGCAAAGCAATTTTTAAGATTTGAAGATTAGAGGATTAGAAGAATATAAGTATGGCTGACTAAATTTTTTAGTTTGTCATTCGACGACTATTAATGAAAATAGAATATTATCTTAAAAGGTAAAAAAATGATAATAAAAACAGATAAAGATACAACTGAAAAATATTTTGAAGACAGTTCCGGAATGCTTGGTGCTTATGCCGATAAAGTTTATATACCGGAAAACAAACAAGATGTTATAAATATACTTGAACAAGCCAATAAAACAAAAACACCTATAACCGTAGCGGCAGGTTGTACGGGTGTTACCGGCGGTTGTCTTGCTTACGGCGGAGTTGTTTTATCAACCGAAAAATTAGATAACATCGGAAACATAAATAAAATTTCACAAGATAAAGCTTTAATTACCGTCGGTGCAGGTGCAATAGTAAATAAAATAAAAGAATTCGTTTTACAAAACGGATGGATGTATGCACCTGACCCTACGGAAAAAAATGCAACAATAGGCGGAAATATTTCAACAGATGCATCGGGCGGCAGAGGTTTTAAATACGGAACGACAAGGAATTATATTAATGCAATTGAAATAGTTTTACCTGACGGTTCTTATGCAAAAATAGTAAGGGGAAAAATATTTGCGGATGATAACGGTATTATTGAATTTGAAACATCCAAAGGATTAAAAACAATAATTTTACCTAAGTATAAATTGCCTAAAATAAAAAATGCCGCTGCTTACTACAATTATAAAAATGCGGATTTAATAGATGTTTTTATCGGGCATGAAGGAACTTTAGGCATAATAATTTCGGCGGAACTTATATTAATAAAACCTTTTGAAACACTTTTCGGCGGAATAATATTTTTTGATAATAGAGAGAAAAGTTGGGCTTTCGTTAAAGAAATAAGAGAACTTTCAAATATAAATAAAAACAGTAAAACTGAAATTACCGCATTATCATTGGAATATTTTGACAAAAATGCACTTAACTTAATAAAGCCATATTATCCTATAATACCAAATAATGTTGATGCCGGTATTTTATTCGAACAGGACTGCTCGCACGATACTTACGATATTTTAATGGAAAAGTGGGTTAATGTAATGGAAAAATACGGGATAAATATTGACAATGTATGGTTTGCTTCAAATATAAAACAGCAGGAAGAATTTAGAATATTCAGGCATAAAATACCCGAAACGGTAAATGAAATCGTTCATAAAAATAAAATACCGAAAGTGGGAACAGATGTCGCCGTTCCGCATGATAAATTAAAAGAAATGATTTTATTTTGCGAACAAAAATTTAATGAAAACAAATTATTAAATTTAACTTTCGGACATATAGGTGAAAGCCATTTGCATGCAAATATAATTGCTTCCACACAACAAGAATACAACAAATGTAAAGAACTTTACTTGGAAATTGCAAAAAAAGCGGTTGAGTTGGGCGGAACAGTTACCGCAGAACACGGTATAGGTAAAGTTAAACATCATTTTTTAAAAGCAATGCTCGGTGCTGAAGGGATAGAAGAATTAAGGAAATTTAAACTCAGTTTGGATAAAAACAATATACTCGGCAGAGATAATATGTTTCCTGCTTAAGAAAGTTGTCCGCAGGCACCGCCTATATCAAGCCCTCTTGCTTGCCTTGTATTAACAATAATCCCGTTTAATTTCAATATCTTTTTAAAATTTAAAACGGCTATTTGGTCAGGTGTTTGATATCCTGTATCGGTTTGATTATACGGAATTAAGTTTACTTGGACTGAAGGTCTTATTAAATTTGATGTTTTTAAAAGTCTCGTTAACCTATGTGCATCCGAAGATGTATCATTAAAACCTTTAATCAAAATATATTCTATTGTTAATTTGGAATTTGTTTTCTTTAAATAATATTTACATGTTTCAAGTAATGATTCTATACTGTTATCAAAATTATTCGGTATAAGTTTTTTTCTCTGTTTATCATTTGTTGCATGTAAAGAGAGTGCTAATTTTATTCCATACATTTGGTCGGCTAAATTTTTTATTGCAGGTATTACACCCATTGTTGAAACGGTAATATGTCTTTTACTTATATTCATTTCTTTTTTTGAAAGCAAAGTTTTTATTGCGGAAATCAAATTTTTATAATTTAATAATGGCTCACCCATGCCCATAAATAATATGCTTGAAATATTTTCACCCGTATCGTTTGCAATATGTAAAATTTCTTCCAATATTTCACCTCTTGACAGATTTCGCACGAATTTAATTTTTCCGGAAGAACAAAAAGTGCATGATATAGGGCAACCTATCTGTGTTGAAATACAAACCGATTTAGTTGTTTCCGTAGGCATAAAAACCGCATATACATGTTTATTATCGAAAGTTTTAAACGAATATCTTATTGTTCCGTCCAATATTGATTCTTTTTTTACTATACTTGTAAAAGATCTTAACTTAAAAAACTCATTAAGTTTTTCTCTTATATCCTTAGGTAAATTTGAAAAGTAATCAAAACTTGGCGATTTCTTTACATAAATCCAATCTATAATTTGTTTAATTCTGTAAGAATCGGTTATTATAGGTTTTAATAAGGATGGCAGTTGGTTAATTTCAACATCCAATATAAATTTTTTCTTATCTTCCATAACAGTGGTATTATACAAAATTCATGCAATTAACACCAAATAATATATTTAATATTCATTTTATTGGTTTTACAAAAAAACGGCAATATCTATTTTGACCTTATCAAATTCTTTGCATTTTATAATAACAAAGTAGTATAATAATGGGATAATTATAAAAATTTTTAAATATTTTTTGGGGGAAAGTTTTATGGCACAAAAAAATCAAATTTCTCAGTTACATCAGGAAAGATTAAATTTTAAACCCGTTTTACCTAATGTTTTAAAAAAAGGTGTTGCAAATGTAAAACCCGTTTTAGGTAAAGCAACAAAATCAGTTGCGGATTGTGCTAAAATAAAAGCAATTTTTGAAAAAACTTACGGTATGCCGGTGGTAAGTTTTCAAGCAGGAAAAAACAGTGCGGTTTCCAAAAAAACAGTTACCGTCGGTGTTGTTCTTTCCGGAGGACAAGCTCCAGGGGGACATAACGTTATATTCGGACTTTTGGAAGGTTTAAAAAGTGCAAACAAAAAAAATAAATTAATAGGTTTCTTGGGCGGACCTTCAGGTATTTTGGATAATAAAACAATGGAAATAACAGATAAAGTTATTGCAAATTATAAAAATACCGGCGGTTTTGACATGATTCAGTCCGGAAGGACAAAAATAGAAACACCGGAACAATTTGCACAGGCAAAACAAACCATTTTGAAAAACAAAATGGATGCACTTGTTTTTATCGGCGGAGATGATTCAAATACAAATGCAGCACTTTTGGCGGAATATTTAAAAAAAGAAAACACCAATGTAAGTGTTATCGGTGTTCCTAAAACAATCGACGGCGATTTAAAAAACGAACATATTGAAGCTTCTTTCGGTTTTGATACGGCAACAAAAATTTATGCGGAACTCGTCGGAAATATATGCAGAGATGTAAATTCAGCAAGAAAGTATTGGCACTTTATAAGGCTTATGGGAAGAAGTGCTTCTCACATCACTTTGGAAGTAGGTTTTAAAGTTCAGCCGAATGTTGTTTTAATCGGCGAAGAAATTTTAGCCAAGAAAATGACATTAAAACAAATAGTAGATAATTTAGCCGACTTGGTTGTTAAAAGAGCAAAGCTCGGTAAAAATTACGGAGTAGTTTTGGTTCCGGAAGGATTAATTGAATTTATTCCTGAAATGAAATCTCTTATAGCAAGTTTGAATGATGTTATCGCCGATAATGAAAAAGAAATAAATTCTTTCCAAACAGCTATTGAAAAATCAAAATTTATAATATCAAAACTTCCTAAAAATTTAGCCGCACTTATGGAATCTTTACCCGTATCAATAGCAGCTCAATTAATGCTTGACAGAGATCCTCACGGTAATGTTCAGGTTTCATTAATTGAAACCGAAAAATTACTTATTGAAATGGTTTCAAAAAAATTAAAAGAATTGAAAAAGGCAGGGAAATATAACGGTAAATTCTCGACAATAAACCATTTCTTCGGTTATGAAGGCAGATGCGGTGTTCCGTCAAACTTTGATGCAAATTATACTTATGCACTCGGTTATAATGCCGCAGCACTTGTATTAAATAATTTGTCCGGTTATTTATCGTCGGTTAAAAATCTTTCACAAAAATCTTCCGATTGGAAATGTGGGGGAATACCTTTAACAATGATGATGAACATTGAAAAAAGAAAAGGGAAAGATAAACCGGTAATTCAAAAAGCTTTGGTAAACTTAAACGGAAAACCGTTTAAAGCTTTTGCAAAAGTAAGAAACGATTGGGCAATAAACGACAGATATATATTCCCGGGACCTATTCAATTTTTTGGCCCTTCATCGGTAACTGATATTACAACCGTAACATTGAAATACGAACAAGCGAAATAGAACAAATTGCTTTGCAATTTGTTGAAGTATAGAGGTAAAAAAGTATAGAAGGATAGAAAACTTGCGGAATCACCTCAAAATCGCTTTGCGATTTTTAAGGAGAAAAAATGTCGAATTCAAGCTATAAAATTATTGATATTAATAAATTTTACAGAAAAGGTGTATTTGAACATTTTGCTCAATTCAAATGTTCAATTTCCATGACTGCACGAATTGATGTTCAGGCTCTTTATGATTTCTCTAAAAAGACAAACACAAAATTTTATATAAATTTTTTATATCTGTTATCAAAAACTTTAAACTCAAGAGAAGATTATCGTATGAGTTGGCTTTATCAAACAAAGCAATTAATAGTTTATGATAAAATAAATCCTACTCAGTATATTTTTCACGAAGATACAGAAACTTGTACACCCGTTTATACCGAATATGACCCGGATTATAACACTTTCTACAAAAATGCCGTCGAAGATGTTGAAAAGGGGAAAAAAGATCACAGATACGGACTTGATAATGCAAACCATCCAAATTGGTTTGATGCTTCTTATGTATCTTGGCTTTCTTACGATTCGTTAAATGTTGAACTTCCCGACGGATATTTATTTTTTATGCCTATTATTAATTGGGGCAGATACAGGCAGGAAAACGGTAAACTTGTTATGCCGGTAACGGTTAGGTTAAACCATGCCGCAGGCGACGGTTATCTTTTGGCAAAAGTATTTAAAATTCTTGAAAACGAAATAAAAGAATTTTGTAAATAAAAATAAATTTTGGAGGATATTATGGTAACGGTATTATTGGTTGTACTTGCTGCAATAATTGTTTGCTGTGTAATTTTAGCTATATTTGTTTGGATGACATATAACCGTTTTGTTTTGTTAAGAAACAGAGTAAAGGAAGCTTGGAGTGATATTGAAGTTTTGTTAAAAAGAAGATACGACTTAATTCCTAATTTGGTTGAAACCGTAAAAGGTTATGCCGCACATGAAAAAAACACTTTGGAAGCCGTTATCAATGCAAGAAACATTGCAATGAAATCCGGTAACAAATCAATTGCGGAACAGTCAAAAAATGAAAATATTTTAAGCGGAACATTAAAATCATTATTTGCATTAAGTGAAAACTATCCCGATTTAAAAGCCAATGCAAACTTCCTTGAATTGCAAAGGGAACTTGTTGATACCGAAAATAAAATTCAAGCATCAAGAAGGTTTTACAATAACAATGTTTTGGCTTTCAATACAAAAAGAGAAATGTTCCCCAGCAACATAATTGCAAACATTTTTAATTTTGAAAAGAACGAATTTTTTAAACTTGATGAAGCCGAAAAAGAAGCTGCTAAAAATCCGGTAAAAGTATCTTTTTAAAAAATGATAACAACTTACGATTTTATAGAAGATAACAGAAGAAAAACAATATTATTGGTTTGTCTATTTCCGATAAGCCTTATATTCATGCTTTATTTTTCATTTTTTATAATAGCAGTTATATCTTCAAATTATACTTATCCCGATTTAGATCTGTTTGTAATATTTAAAAATATTCACCATTCTTATTATCCGTTAGTACTTATTATTTTTCTTTTTTCTATTATATGGACTATTATTTCTTTTTATTCCGGGCAGAATTTTATAATATCTTTTGCTAATGCAAGACCAGCCGATACAATTCAAGACAAAGAAATTATACGACTTGTGGAAAATATTGCAATAACCGCAGGGCTTCCTATGCCTCAGGTTCACATTATGTATGACAACAGTTTAAATGCTTTTGCAACAGGTCGGGACCCTCAAAATGCACATATTGTATTAACTACCGGAATTATTGATAAATTGGAAAAATCGGAACTTGAAGGTGTAATAGCACATGAGATGGCACATATAAACAACAGAGATACCCGCCTTATGATGATAATAATTTTGCTTATCGGCTTTTTTACCTTTGCAGGCAGTTTTATTTTAAGAATGGGAATAGGTATGAGCGGCAACGGTAACAGAAGAAACAAAAATTCAGGAAAAGGTGCAGGTATTTTGTTTATAATAGGACTTGTTTTATATGTATACGGTATAATTGTTGCCCCGTTAATAAGGCTTGCCATTTCAAGAAGAAGGGAATATCAAGCCGATGCAAAAGCAGCACTTATAACAAGAAACCCTCAAGGTTTAATATCGGCACTGCAAAAAATAAGCGGTCATTCCGCAATCAGAAGTTTTCAAGGGAAAGAAATTATGTCTCCTATGTGTATAGAAAACCCTTTATCAAACGAGCCTTCGTTTTTCGGTTTTCTTTCGGGTATAACATCAACACATCCTCCGATAGAAAAAAGAATAGCCGCACTTGAAGTTATGGACGGAATAAAAATCAATTACTAATTTAAAATTTTGTTTCATAAAACTTTTTCATGGTATTTCCTGTAAAAATAAATTATAATGAGCATAGTTTTTTAAACAAGAGGAAAAACAAAATGGAAGAAGTATCAAATCAAATTAACGAAAAAACTACAAAAACGGTTGCCGGTTGTTTAAGAAGCATTTTGTTAACTTGTATAAATATTGTTTTTTCAATACTGATATGTATAAAAATCAGTGTTAATGGTGGCAGTATTGTTAACGGTGTATTTTATGGTTTTGTATTTTTTATTATTGCATTGATACTTACTTTTATTATTGCCAATAAAACTAAAAATTTGACAATTTTAGATTGTATATTACCTTTAGTTATAGGTTCAATATCTGCCGTAGTTTTTATACCAATTTCTATTTTAGGGCTTAGTTTCTTTTCTTCAATTACTTGTTTGGCGGCTTCATTATTTTTAACAATAGTATTATTTATGTATAGAGCAGGAAAAATATCAGGCAATTGGTTAATATTTCCTTTTTTAGTTTTTTTATATGAAATATTGCCTATAGAATTTCCTACGGATATTGATAATATCTTATGTTTCGGCGGAAACATTACAAATGTTGTTTGTGCTTTAATGTTCGGAAAAACAATACAAAATTCAATACCGCAAAAAAATACCGAAGAGAACAAATTAAATGAAAACAATTAAAATTTCATTCATTATTATTCTTGTTTGTTGCCTTCTTGTTATTGTATTTAAGGCTTTTAAGGGAACTAATCAACCTGCCATGGAAACAACAAAAAAATACGACATAAAATATTTTGCTTGGCAAATTAAAAACAAAGGTTACTTGGTTACATCGGAACTCGAATATTCCGGCAGAATAAATTACAACATAAACAAAGATGCAATGTGGGGAACAAAATGGCTTATTTACAGAGAATTTATAATGATATTCAATGCAAAAATAGAAGCAGGTGTTGATTTATCCAACATAGATTTAATTGAAACTGAATCAAAAGTAACGGTTAAAATGCCAAAAGCAACAATTAAAGATATTTATATAATACCGGAATCAATAGAATATTATGATGTAAAAAACACTCCTATTAAATGGGGGGAATCCGATAAAGAAGCCGCAAATAATGCAAAAATTAAAGCAAAAGAAGATGTTATAAATAATGTTAATCTTAATACATTATTAAACAATGCACAAAGCCAAGCTGAAATGTATGTTGAAAGTTTTTTAAGAACGGGAATAAACAAATATATTGAATTTGAAACTATTGATAATCCCCAAAAGCCTAATGAAACTTATATTGAATTACCGGAACAACAAAAGGAGTAAAAAAATGGAAAAAGAACAAAAAGCTATAGAGCCAGAAATAGTTGATGAAATACCGAAACAAGAAAATAGAAAAGTTAATATCGGTAAAAATAAAAAAGAATTATCTTGGGTTTTTCTTATATTAGCGGTAATATACATATTATCGCCAATAGATATAATACCTGATTTAATTCCTGTTTTAGGTTGGGGCGATGATTTTGTCGTAGGTGCATTAGCCCTTATAAACTTTATAAATCAACAGAAAAAAAATTAATAAACCAAATTTTATTAAAAAATAGGGTAACCAATAATTGTTTTTTCAATAAAAATATACAGAAACTACAAAAACTTTCCAATAATTAAAAAAAACAATAATACAATACAAATAAATATACAATACTAAACATATACAATTAATAATAAACACAATCAAATAAATTATATTTATTGTTATTATAATATTTTTATTTTATATTATAAAAATATAACAAAAATAAATATTATAAAATTTAAAAATCAAAATTTTGATTTTGAGGGGTATAAAACTACCTTAAAATTAAAAAAACAGGATTTTTGAAAAAACAAGCCAATATAATACAAAATATCTATTATACATCTACCGTAAACTTCCGGATTAAAAATTAAAGAAATTACAGATTTTAAAATTTCTTCAAAACTTTCCAAAAAAACAAACCAAAAATTTACTAATTTTTTAAAAATTTTAAAATAATCATAATTTAAAAGTTAATTTTTTGCTGTTTTTAAGCATTAAACTGATTTTAAATATCCACAATTATATGTGCTTGTGAGTGCTATTGTATAACTTTTAATAAAAAATATAATTAACAACGTTTTTTATATTGATAAATATAGAAAATCTGTTTATACTTAATATTTTACTTTAATGTTAATTTTTATCCGTTTTCCCTATCAACTTAACATAATATATATTATCGGAACTTGTTAAAAACAGAAAAATTTGACAAATTTTAGAAAAATTTAACAAAATTTTAAGATTTTTAATTTTTAAAAAATTTTAAAAAAAATAATTTTAAAAATTTTAGAAAAATTTTATTTTTATTTTTTCAAAAAAATTTTTTTAAAATTTTAAACAAAAAAATATTTTTTATTTTTTTAAAATTTAAATTTTGAAAATAAATCATTAAATTCTTTTAGGGTTGTAAATTTATTAAATTGATTTCTTATTTGGGAAGCATTTGGAATATCTTTAATGTAATAAGGTATTATTTTTCTTAAAATAACCAAACCTTTTTGTTCACCGTAAAAAGCCACGGAAGCCATAACATGCTTTTTTAGCCAATTTATCCTTTTACTTATAGAAGGAGCCGGAAGTAACTTATCTCCATTAAAAAAAGCCTCTATTCTTTTAAAAATATCATAATCACCTATTGCACCCCTGCCTATCATAAGCCCGCTACATTTAGGAACTTTTAAAAATTTTTCGGCTGTTTTTATATCTGTAATACCACCGTTTGCAACTACAGGTATTGTTGCATCCGCTATAGCTTGTTCAAAAGCTTCAATATCAGGGTTGCCGCTATGCCCGTTTTCTGCATATCTGGCATGAATTGTAAGCATTTTTATACCCGATTCTTGGGCTATTTTTAATATTTCACCTGCCACATTTTGCCCTTTTGTAAGACCTATTCTTGTTTTAGCCGTAACCGGAACAGAAACACTTTTAACAACCGTTTCCAATATTTTGGCTATATTTGAAGGATTTTCCAATAATTTTGCACCTGCATTAACTTTTGCTATTTTTTTTGCCGGACACCCCATATTGATATCTATAATTTTATAGCCTAAATCCTGTATTTTTTTAGCACTTTCTGCCATTACCAACGGATTATTACCGAAAATTTGAGCTGCCACAATAGGTTCAGTTTCCGATGTTTTAAGCAGTTTATATGTTTTTTTATCATTATAAGATAATGCCGTAGCAGATACCATTTCGGTATAAACAAGCCCTGCTCCGCCTGAAATAGCAAGTTCTCTTAAAGGTAAATCTGAAATTCCTGCCATAGGTGCAAGGAGCAGACAATTTTTTAATTTTATATTACCGATACTAAGTTCCGGAAGTTTCATATATTACCAATTTTCAAGTTCCAAAGAAGGTTTTGGAAGTATTTTTTTAGTTATTGAATTGCTTTTATTTTTTAAAATCTTATAATAAGCAACCGTTGCAATCATTGCAGCATTATCCGTACAATATATAGGTGAAGGTAAAAAAACTTTAACTTTATTTTTTTTACCGTAACTTTGAAATAATTTTCTTATTAACGAATTGGAGCTTACCCCACCGCCCAAAACTATATTTTTTAACTTATATTTATTAACCGCTTCAAAAGCTTTAAATACTATAGTTTCTGCAACTGCCTGACGAAAACCTGCACATATATCATTTATAACTTTTTTGTCGCTTATATTAACTTTTTTGGAATAGTTCAAAACAGCCGTTTTTATACCTGAAAAAGAAAAATCCCATCCGCCTTTAAGCATAGGTCTTGTGAAATGAACGGCTTCGGCATTTCCTAATTCCGCCAACTTATCTATTATAGGTCCGCCGGGATATGTAAGCCCCAAAATTTTGGCAGTTTTATCGAAAGCCTCACCGCAAGCATCATCTCTTGTTCCCCCCAAAAAAACATATTTTCCGTAATCTTTAACAATAACAAGCTCGGTATGCCCGCCGGAAATAACCACACTTAAAAAAGGTGGTTTTACTTTATTTTCTATACAAGCGGAAAAGATATGCCCTTCTATATGGTTAATTGGAATAAGAGGTTTATTGTAAATATATGCAAGAGTTCTTGCTGCCATAATACCGACAAGCAAAGAACCGGCAAGTCCGGGACCGTAAGTGCATGCAATATAATCTATTTTTTTGTCGAAATTTTCAAATGTTACATTTGCTTGCTTTAAAGCCTGCTCTATAACTATGTTAATGTTTTGTATATGTGCCCTGCTTGCAAGTTCCGGAACAACTCCGTTATATTTTGCATGTATGGGTATCTGTGTAGATATTATGTTTGAAAAAACTTTTAGTTTTTCCCCCAGCACACAAACGGAAGTTTCATCACATGAAGTTTCTATTGCCAATATTTTCATTTATTTGCCACTCTTTTTAAAAACTACTACCGAATATACTCTATCCTTGTCATAAAAAGAATATGTTACCATTCCTAAATTTTCATCTGGCACTTTTGAAACATCTATTTTACAATTTCTTGCCAAAGTTTTAAATTGATAGTCAAAAGTATCAAATTTTTTATTTTTCGGAAGATTTATCTCTTTATAGTATTGTGTATATTTTATTTTTTTATCTTCAATTTCTTTTGCATATTGTTTGATAATATCCTGTTGCAAAATATTATTTGTAACCAAAACGGTTACTAACTCATTTTCCAATTTTTGAACGATACCGTTATCTTGTTTTTTCTCAACCGTTTTAGTTTCTTGTTTTTGTTCTTTTTTATCAACTTGATTATCAGTCCGTTTCAAATCATTTTTTTGAACCGTTTGATTTTGTTTACTCGTTTGAACTAAAGGCTTTTGAACACTTTGTTCAACATGTCTAACTTTAATTTGTTTTTTATTTGTATTGCCGGTATGTTGAAGATTAAGCCCGACGGATATACCCACGGCAAACAAAATTATTAAATATACTGTCGAGAGAAAACTGCTATTTTCCTTTTTCTGTTTTGCCATTTTTCAACTCTTTTTTGTCTTGTTTTTTCTCGGTTTTATTTTCCGTTTCTTTTTTAGCTTTATCTTTTTCTTTTTCGGAAACTTCTTCTTTTTTAGGATTATCTTTTAAATATTTCTCCGGATTTTTAATATATTCTTCAACTTTGCCTGCTTTAATAACCGAAATTGCAGTATTTAAAACTTCGTCTTCAACTTTACTTTCTTCTTCTTTTTCTTTATCTTTTCCTTTTATTTTTACTTTCTGTGACTGTATATAAAGTTTTCCCTCTGTTTCAGGAGTTACTTCTATTCTTATATCCGGTGTTACTCCTCTTTTTTTGTCGTCTTTATCTTTTAAAATATTTCTTCCGGAAGGCAAATAATACTTCGCTATGGTCAACCTTAAAGCATTACCGTCTGTTAAGGGAATTATTGTTTGCACACTTCCCTTTCCGAAAGAATTGTTACCTATAATTAAAGCTCTTTTATAATCCTGCATGGTCCCGGAAACAATTTCCGAAGCCGAAGCAGAACCTCTGTTTATTAAAATAATAAAAGGTAAATCTGGATACAAAGGTTTATTTTTTGTGGTATAAAACTGTTCATTGGTTTTATCTCTTCCTCTTGTTGAAACAACAATACTCTCTTCTTTTATAAACAACTCGCAAATGTTTACCGCTGCATCCAACAAACCGCCTGGATTATTTCTTAAATCCAAAATTAATGCTTTCATTTTTTCTTTGGATAATTCTTTAAGCATTTTTGTTATATCGGAAGCACTTTGTGCATTAAATTCATATAACTGAATATAACCTATATTGTCTTCCAACATTTTCTTTTTAACCGATTCTATTTTTATGGTTTTTCTTTTAATGATAAATTCAAGTTCATCTTTGACACCTTTTCTCGATATTGTAAGTTTAACTTTTGTTCCGGGGTTTCCCCTCATAAGCTTAACGGCTTCATCGGTTGACATACCTTCGGTTGATTTATCGTCTATTTTTACTATTTTATCGTCGGGAAGTATTCCCGCAAAATAAGCAGGTGTATCCGGTATAGGTGTTAAAACCGTTAAAATATTATCCTGCATAGTTATTCTTAAACCTACACCGCCGAAAGAGCCTTGTGTTTCGGTTTTCATTTCTTTATATGCTTTTTCATCCATGAATTGCGAATACGGATCTAATGTTTGCACCATACCTTTTATTGCACTTGTAACCAAATCTTTAGGTTTGGTTTCGTCAACATAATGTTTATCTACAATTTCCATTATATCTACCATCATTTTTAAAGTATCATAAGTCGGATCCGATGCAGCAAAAATATTTGATGAAAAAACAAAACTCATTCCAAAAGCAATAATCTTCTTTATATTCATTATTGATATTCCTCCTCACAATAAACAATAACTTATAGTAAGCATCAAAATAATAAAACAAAAACAGGTTGTATATAAATAATACAACCTGTTAATTATAGCAAATTTAAATTTATTTTTATTACAACAACATTTTATATCATCGTTATGAAAAATTAGAACTTAACATCAAATCCAATCGTTCCGGTAACTCCCGGCATAGGATAATCATAACTTAACTGATAGGTTTCGTTATTTGTTAAGTTATCAATTTTTGCCCATAAAGAAACATATTTCATTATTTGATAATCTGCTCTTATGTTAAGCAACAAATAATCATCCAAATATAAGTTTACAGGGTTATATTCCGATTTAACCTGGTACATTATTGTTGCATTATAAGTTGCATCAAATGTTAATTTTAAGCCCTCAAAACAAGCAGGTTTCAAAGTTAAAACGTAGTTTAATCTATGCATAGGAATATAAATTAAATCCTGTTTTGTTTCCGTATTTTCTGCTCTTGTATATGTATAATTAAGTTTTTGAGTAATTTCTTTTGAAAAATTATGTTTTAAACCGATTTCATATCCGTATTGTTTTGCTTTATCTATATTTACCGGAGTTGTATCCCAAGTTACAGGATCAGTTTGCCAATTAATCAAATCTCTGCTGTCGATATAAAAGCCAGTTATCGCAGCAGTAAATTTATTAACCGAATATTCCGCACCCAAATCATAAGAAAAACCCTTTTCCGGTTTTAAATTCGGATTTCCTTTATATCCCCAACTGTCAGCGGGATAATATAATTGATTAAATGTAGGAGCATTCCAAACTTTACTTGCATTACCTGAAAATTTTATTTCATCGGTCAATTTATAAATTATAGAAACTGCCGGGGTAACAACATCTTCAAAATCGGTATTTTTATCGCCTCTTAAAGTAGGAATTACGGTTAAATTTTCTATACTGTCAAAAGTTAAAAAAGTTTGAACATAACCTGCCAAAGTTTCTCTGTTTTTATTTATTTCTTCACTTCCGCTTATCAAATTTTTCTGTTTGAATTCGGATTTATCCCATTCTACTCCAAATGTTAAAATTTCATTATAAACGACATTTGCTTTAAAACCGGTATTTACCGTATTGTATTGACTGAAATACGGGCTCCAAGCATCACCCATATCACCGGATTTCCTTGTATAATTTGCATTGTATCCGGTTAAAGAAACATCAAAATCCTTAACTGTTGTATTGTAGTCAAGTTTTAAATAATTATTATCCTCAAATTGTTTTGCGGTTTCGGAAGGGTAAGACAATGACCCCGGGTTACCGATATCGGCATTATAGACCTGACCCGATAAAACAATTTCTGAATTTTTTGTAGGTTTAAAACCTATTTTACCGAAAATATTTTTTGAATTATAAAAGGAATTTGGTCTGTAACCGTCGGAAGATAACAAAGACGGTGTAAGTAATATTGAAAGTTTTTCATTTGCATAAGAACCTGTTATTCCTGCATTTATTGTTTTAAACGTTCCGTAAGAAAAATAAGGATTAAAATTTACTTGATAATTATTATTACTTTTATTATTTAAAGCCGCAGACATTTCATCGGAAAAAGTATTGGGTATTACATAAGAAGCTTTTTTTGTTATAACATTTATTACACCGCCGAATGCTCCGGTTCCATACATTGCCGCACCCGAACCTCTGATAATCTCAACCTTTTCAATCATATTTGAGGGAATTGCGGTAAAATCTGCACTACCTAAAGAAACTTCATTAACTCTTCTTCCGTCTACTAAAACCAATGTTTGTGCCGAACTTGCTCCTCTCATAAATACCGATTGAGTTTGTCCTAAAGGACCGTTGTTTTTATAAGAAATACCAAGTTCCCCTTCTATTATATCTCCAAGTGTGTTTGCACTTTTTTCTTTAATTTCTTCTTCGGTAATAACCGTTAAATTTGTTGTTAAATTTTTTAACGGTTCTGCCGTTTTTGTTAAAGACAAGAACACAACTTGTTCATCATTTTGTGCTGCTTCTTCTGCCACAACATTTTGTACTGCCATTGATACAACCAATGCAAATACTGCCAACAAACTTACTGCCTTTTTCATTTTTTCCTTTCTCCTTTTTAAAAAATTACCTTGTAATTTTTAGCTGATAAGCTGAGCAAAAACCTTCGGTTTTTCAGCTGAGCAGCTGATAAATTTAATTTATTTTTTATTTTATGAAAATTTTCCATACATCCATACTTCTGTTCTTCCAAGTTTCCAATCCTATAATCTTCTAACTATAAGTCGGAATAACAACCGGTTTATTTGATACGGGGTTATTTTTAACAACAACGGTTGTTCCGTATATTTTTTCTATATCTTTATAATTTAATACTTCCTCCACTTTTCCGAAATTAAATACTTTTTTATTATCAAGCAAAACAATATCCGAACAAAATTCTCCTGTCAAATTCAAATCGTGCACTGTAGTAATAATTGTTTTATTATATTGTTCGTTTAACATTTTTAATAACTTAAATATCGCTGCCTGATTACCTATATCAAGATGAGATGTCGGCTCATCAAGTGCAATAATATCCGTTTGCTGCACCAATGTTTGTGCCAACAAAACTTTTTGTTTCTCCCCGCCTGAAAGTTCGTTTATATTTCTTTCGGCAAATTCTGTTGTTCTTGTAAAATCCATTACATCTTTAACTGTTTTAAAATCCTGCTTTGTCGCCAATTTAAACATATTCATATAAGGATATCTGCCGAACATAATAAAATCTTTTACTTTAAAAGAAAAATCCGTCTGTATTATTTGCGGCATAAAAGAAATTTTTTTTGCCAAAATATTTTTTTTCATCTTATAGACATCGTCGGTATCAATAAAAACATTTCCTTTTGTTGGTTTTAAAAGCCCGGTTATTGCTTTTAACAAAGTACTTTTTCCTGCTCCGTTTTTACCTATAATACCGACAAAAGATTTTTCCTTGAAAATTAAATTTATATTTTCAAGAATTATTTTGTCACCATAAGATAAAGAAATATTATTAATTTTAATCATTAAAAAATGCTCCGCATTTTTTTACCTTATTTCTTCCAAGTTTCAAATCATCCAATCTTCTGCCGTTTCAGTAACAAAAAAACAAAAAATATCCCGCCGACTATACTTGTTATTACTCCTATCGGAATTTCTACAGGGGCAATAACCGTTCTGCTTACCGTATCACATATTAATAAAAAAACAGAACCTGTAATTGCAGAAAAAGGAATTACAATTCTGTTATCGTTACCTACAAATTTTCTTGTAATATGCGGTATCATAAGCCCCACAAAACCTATAACTCCGCAACAACTTACAATTGCTGCCGTAATTAAAGAACTTAACAAAAATAAATATTTAATCGTTTTTGATGTATTTACTCCGAGTGAATTTGATTTTTCGTTTCCCAAACTTATTATATTAACAATATTTCCCGACAAACATAAAATAATCACTCCGGTAACTACCAATATTATCACTATAGGCAATAGTCTTTCATCAAAAAAAGAAAGGTTACCCATAAGCCACATAAAAGCCGAATAAAGTTGGTCTGATGATGATATTGAAAACAGCAACATTACTGCCGAAGAAAAAATATAACTTGCAACAACTCCGGAAAGTATCATACCGTTTGAATCAAATTCTTTTTTCATATTTAATACATAAACAAAACAAACCGACAATATTGCTCCGCAAAAGCCAAAAAGCGGCAAAAATATCCATGAAATTTTTGTTATTCCAATAGCGAAACCAATTGATACACCGAAAGCCGCACCTCCTGCAATACCTAATGTAAAAGGATCTGCCAACGGATTCCTTAATACTCCCTGAAAAACACACCCGCTTACGGATAATCCTGCACCTGCAACTATTGCAAGAATAATTCTGGGCAATCTTATATGTTTTATTATTGTATAAACACTGTTATCTTCAAAATTATAAAAAACGGATTTTAAAATATCGACAACAGATATTTCACTTACACCGGATTTCAGTGCAATTAAAAATGCTATAAATAATATTATTAACAATAAAAAAAATTTTAAAATTTTATTCATTTTCGCTGCCAATCTTTAAATCATCAAAATTTCTAATCTTCTAAAATTTTGCTTTGCAAAATTTTTAGCCCTTTCAAAAAAGTTTTTGGTGTAGGTGTAAAAATATCATTTGCATCCAACATAAATATTTTTTTATTTTTAACGGCAGGTATGGTTTTATATTTGTTCCATTTTATTATTTCTTTTTCGGTTATATCACCCATATTTACAAGTATTATAATATCAGGTTTTTTTTCCATAACGGCTTCAATGCTTATGTTAGGGTATCTCATGTCAATACCAACAAAAATATTTTCTAATCCTATAAATTTATCATAATCATTTATATAACTTTGTTTTCCAACCGTAAATAAAGGATTTGCTCCTACTTCCCAAAAAACTGTTTCGGATTTTAGTTTTCTTTTTTCATAAACGGAATTTATTTCCAGCTTTACATCGGAAATCAATTTTGTTGCTGTTTCGGTTTTATCTAAAAAATTTGCTAACAGTTGAAAATTATTACAAATATCTTCAAAACTGCTTACGGCTTCCATAACATATACAGGTAATTTAAGCCGTATCATTTTCTCGACAACAGCTTTATTATTACCTTCTTTTGTTGCAATAATCAAATCAGGTTTCAATGAAACAATTTTTTCAATATTCGGTTCGGTAAAAGTTCCTATCTTTTCTTTTTTAACTTGTTTGTCGACACAAAATGTTGTATTTGCTATAAGTTCATCATCCATACCAAGTTCATACAAACTTTCCGTAACCGACGGAGCAAGAGAAATAATTCTTTTATACTCGGCAAATAAATTACATTGAAATAAAAAAATTATTAATAAAAATATTAATAATTTTTTTAAAAAATTTATTTTTTCTATACTTCTACACATCTGTTCCTCTATACATCAAATTTTAATTGCAAAGCAATTAAAATTCTATTCCTTCTTGTGCGGGAATACCTTTATTAAACGGGTGTTTTATTTCTTTTACTTCACTTACCAAATCGGCAAGTTCTATTAATTTATTACTTGCCCCTCTTCCCGTTATTACAACATTGGCTTTTTTATTCAATTCCTTTATAATTGTAAGCAATAAATCTTCTTCTATAAATTTATCTCTTATTGCAATATTAAATTCTTCCAATACTATTAAATTATATTTATTATCTTTTATAATTTCTTTTAATTTATTTACGGCTTGTTCACATTCTTTTACAACTTGTTCTTTTGATATATCTTTAAAACAAAACGGATGTTTTGTTGCAAAAGAAAAAAAATCAAGTCCTTCAAGTTTAGTTAATATTTTTTGTTCACCGTAAAAATTTTCACCTTTAAAAAGTTGAACAAGACAAACTTTTTGATTATGTCCCAATGCCCTTATTATTTGCCCCATTGAAGATGTTGTTTTACCTTTTCCGTTTCCTGTTATTACTAAAATCATTTTTTCCCTCTAAAAATAAAAAAAACCACTTTCTATAAAAGAAAATGGTAATAATAATACGAATAAAAACTTTCCCCTAGAAAAGTAAAACTAATACAACAATTGAGAATAAATAATAGACCGGACTACAAAAATATTTTGATTACCGTTGCTGGGCAGTGTCCGAATTGCAAAAAGCTTACGGAACTTCCTTTATTTATTCTTAAATTAAAGAGCTTTAACTTTGGGCCTGGTAGGACTTGAACCTACGACCATTCGATTATGAGTCGAGTGCTCTAACCAACTGAGCTACAGGCCCTTTAACTAACAACTGTTTAAGTTTAACAAAAATAAAAATTATTGTCAAGAAATTTGTTTTTTATCATATTTATTTCATCGCTTTTATATATGTCAACTATTGTTTTCACACCTTTAATATTTATTTAAGTACATGAAACAAAATTATTCACATCATCAGCATTCTATTATCAATAGCTTGATGTTTTTAGAACGTTAAAAATTTTTAAAACTTCTTTTATTCTACTTAAACCAATTTTTACAAACAAAGAATACAGATAAATATAATATTAACATATTCTACTGTTTCATGATAACAAAAAATTCTTATTATTTAATAATTTTATTTATACCAAATATTATGTTTAAATGCCTCGGTAATTGACTTATCTAACGATAAAATAGAATCTTCCATTTTTTTATATTCTTCAGAACCTTCAGTTGCATTTGTTTCCAAAACTTTTTGTCTGTTATGTTTCATATAATAATTATCATAAATTATTGCCAAATTAGTTCCTTCAGTAACTAAAGCAAAATGCTCGGTTGTTTCATCTAAAGCATTCTTACCTAAGGCAACAAAAGGCTTATTTATATTCAATATATGACATAAAGTAGGAATAATATCCAACTGAGAAACCGTATAAGTTATTTTTTTAGGTTTAAATATTTTCGGTGCATATATTATAAAAGGAATATTAAATTTTTCTTTTAAATTATCGGTTTTTACTATTGTGTTTAAATTATGATCCGCTAAAAATATAAAAATTGTGTCATCAAACCACCCTTCTTTTTTACTTTTTTCAATCAGTTGTCCTATAGAATAATCAGAATAATACAATGTATTCAAATATTTATTTTCATCTGTTGTTCTCGGATATTTATCAAATTCAGGAACTGTTGAATTAAACGGAGTATGTGTAGTTCCGGTAAATGTAAAAATAAAAAACTTTTTATTCTGTTTGAATTTTTCAGTTGCTTTATCTGAAGAAAACATTAGTAAATCGTAATCATATCCGAAATGATGTTTGCCTGTATAATTCATCAGATTAGGCATATCTTCCTTTCCGAAAGTTTCATCCACATGAAAAATATTTTTTGCAATATCACACAACTTATACGATTCCCTTTTTGACGATTGCATAAATGATTTATAATAAATATCTTTCGGAAAAATATCAGCTATGGAAAAAATATTATTTAGTTCCAAGCCGTAAGCAAAATGTTGTAATCCCGGAACCAAAGAAACACCGGCAAAAGCTGCAGATATTCCATAAATACTTCTTACTCCTGCCGCATAAGCATTTGTAAAAACAATTGACTCGGAAATTATATTATCTATGTTTGGAGTAACTCCGTAATTATTATGAGAATAACCGTCTATATATTTTGGGGACCAACTTTCAAGTAACACTATAAAAACATTATAATTTTTTTCTTTCCCGTTAATTTCAATTTGTCTCATTAAAGGATATTTTGAATCTGTAATTTTTTCATTTTCGGATAACAACAATTTTTGTGAATTACTAAAAGCCATATCTGCAGGATAATTATTTTTAAACGATATATCTTTTTTTCTTAAAGTATGAACAGATGTAAAAACAGGATTTAATGATAATGTAGCTTGAGGTATACTGTTTGTCATTTTATAAATATCCGTTATATTTAACGGTTTATCCGTTAATTTTCCTCTAAACATTAAAAACATTGCAGACATTATAATAAAGATAACAATTATATTTTTTGTTAACTTTACATTTTTATATATAATTGTTTTATTAAATAATTTTATAAGCAAATAACAAATAAAAAAGAATGAAACTAAAAGTAATATTGTAAACACAAGCATTTTATCTATAATATAACTGACAATATACATCCGTTCCGTCCAGATATTTGCCAACTCATCAGCAATGTGTCTTTTAGCTTCCGGGAAGTAAATAAAATCCGAAATTAAAATTATAATCTGCAGCAAAAAAGTAAAAAATATACCAAGTAACAAAATATCTGCTGTTTTTTTTGATTTTATTGGAAGCAATAATAAAAAGAAAAAAGGCATGTATATTAATGAAATAATTGAAACATCAAATTTTATTCCATACAGAAAAGAAAATAAAATATCCGTGCTGTTTAATGTTACAAAAACATCATCGTAACAAAATAATATTAAAAACCTGAAAAGCAAATAACAAATAAAAGTAATAAAAAAAATCGAACCTAAAAAAATAATTTTTGTTTTAAAATCCTGAAACATTTTATTTCACTTATCACTTTGTTTTTTGTATTCAAACCATTTATTATGTCTAAAAGAATACGATATAACTTTATCAAACGATAAAAGTTTTTCTTCTAATTTTTTATAATCATCTGAATTTTTTTCAACATTTGTTTCTAAAACACTCTGTCTGTTATGTCTCATAAAATTGTTTTTTTCAACGATTGCAATATTATTACCTTCACAAATAAAAGCACAATGATTTGCTTTTTCATCAAAAACATTTGTTCCTAAAGAACTAAAATTTAAATTTTCACTAAATAAATGTGCCAATGTAGGAATAATATCCAACTGAGAAACCGTATATTCTATTTTTTTAGATTTAAATATTTTAGGTGCATATATTACAAACGGTATATGAAATTTATCCTTTAAAGTATTACCTTTTTCTATTGTATTTGGAACATGGTCTGCAATAAATATAAAAATGGTATTATCAAACCAGTCGTTTTGTTTTGCTTGTTCAATCAATTGTCCTATGGAATAATCGGCATAATATAAAGAATTTAAATATTTGTTTTCTTCACTATTTCTTGGATATTTTTCAAAAGTATCGGATATTTTAACAAAAGGAATATGGGTTGAACCTGTAAAAGCTAAAATGAAAAACGGAGTTTCTTTTTTTATTTTTTTAACTTTATCATTAACAAACATACACAAATCATAATCATATCCATAAAAAGCTTTTTCATTATAATCCATATACTTTGGAATTTCCTCTTCCGAAAAAGTTTCTTTCATTCTAAAATTTGTTTTTGCCATTAGCCCAAAAAATTTATTTGAATCCACCGGTGAAGTTTGCATATATGCAGTATAATAATTCTTATTATTAAAAATATCAGAAATCGAAAACATATTTTTTAACTCCAATCCATAGGTGTAACTTGAATTTTCTGCAATAAATCCGGGAATTAAAGGTACCCCTGCAAAAATAGCATACAGACCAAACATGCTTCTTGTTCCAACAGCATAAGCATTATTAAAAACAATACTCTCGGAAACAATTTTGTCAAAATAAGGAGTTACTCCGTAATTTGTATTACTTAAAGAATCAATGTATTTAAAAGACCAACTTTCAAGTAATATAATACATACATTATATTTTTGTTTATTTTCTTGTTTTACTATTTGTCGCATAATAGGAAATTTTTCATCTGTAAATTTTTCATTTTCGCTGAATATAAATTCTTTTACATTTTTATATGCATCGTTTTCATCAATATTATTTTTTAAAGATGTTTCATCTTTCACAAAAGCATGAGAGCCGGTAAAAACACCGTTTAATATTAAATTAACCTCCTGAATATTATTTGTCAAAGAATACACATCAATCATTCCTAAAGGCATTCCCGTAACTTTTCCTCTTATCATTATAAATAGAGATAGAATTACTATTAAAAACATACATATATTTTTTGTAATAGTAATTTGTTTTGGAGCATATAATTTTTTGAATAATTTTATAAAAAAATAATAAACAAAACAAAATAATAAAAAGAAAAAAATTAACAGCCACCAATATTTTGTTATTGAGTAATTTATAAGAAAATTAAAATCACTTAATGCCAAAAACAATTCTTCCGTAATATGCATTTTTGATTCTTGAAAATAAATAATATCTCCTGACATTATCAAAATCATAGCAAGAAAAACAGAACTTATAAAAAATATTAAAGTTTTATAGTATTTGATTGACTTTATAGGCAAAAAAAACAGTATAAATGGCAAGCAATAAAAAATTGTTATTATGGATAGGTCAAATCTTATTGAAAGAAAAAAACATTTTAAAATTTGAAAAAAACTTAATGTAAAAATATCACTATAATGAACTAATAAAAATATTCTTCCAATGTTAAAAGAAAACAAAGTAAGCAATATTACAAACAATATAAAAATTATCTTCGCTTTAAAATTCTGAACACACAATTTTTTCATTTAATCAACTCTCATAATATAACATAAACTATAATATGGTGGCATATTATTATGTGATTTTGAATTGCCAACAGAATTTGTATGAAGTGTTTGATAAACTTTATTTATTTCTGCATTTGCTATATATCCAGACATAACAGTACTTTCTCCCCTTCCTGTATAATAATCATGACTATGATTAGGCATTTCTTCTATTGTTAGTGTATGTTCTTCTTCTCCACCTGATTTTCCGACTGAATATTTATTTCCTGTTTCTGAAACTGCTCCCAAAACAAAATTTCCTCTTAAATCAGGGGTTCCGTTTGTCCCGTCGCATAAAGCCCAACCTGTAGGAATTTTATCTGCTGAACCCGACCAAATTATAATTGCACCTTTTGGAACCATATAAAATTCAATATTGTTTTTATCAACAAATTTTGCACTATTTTTATCTACGGAAAATTGTTTTTTATTACCGACAGTTACAGAAAATTCGGCATCTTCTTTAACTGTTGATGCTTCCGTTGTATTTGAGTGCAACGAATAAGGGACTGAAAGTAATTTTTCCCTCGGCTCTAACACATTATTATCTATTACTATTTCAAGGTATATATCTTTATTTCTCCAATCAACATTACCGGGTTTAATAACATAAGTGAATATACCGCTTGATACTTTTACACTTTGTGTTCCGGATTCCCAAAGAGCTGTCCCACCGGTTGGTTCGGAATAAAATTTAAAATTCATTTGTTTTGTTCCGTTAACTTCCACCCTATATTCTTTTAGTTTTCCATTATAACGAATTTCATTTGGAACATCAGCATAACAAAAAGAAACCAAAGAAAAAACAAACAAACAATTTAAGAAGAACAATTTTCTAAACATGTATCCTCCTTTTATTATATTAAAAATTTTATTCTTTTAATTTTTTTTATTGATGCTAATATTAAACATACGAAAAAACAATTCCAACGGCAAAAATATAATTTAATATTTCAAGCATTTTACATTCCTAACTTATAATTTTAATTTACTATCTTTTATCTTATAAAATTTTAACACAACTAAAAAAGTATTTCTAAAAAATTATTTTTTTAATGAAACAATTGCCATTGCACAAATACCTTCAGTCCGTCCGATAAACCCCATACCTTCGTTAGTTGTTGCCTTTATTGAAATAAAATCTTTTTTTATTTTTAAAATTTTAGATAAAATATCTTTCATATCATCAATATAAGGATATATTTTAGGCTTTTCGGCAACAACAGTCATATCAACATTTACTATTTTATATTTTTTAGTTTTTAATGTTTTAACCACAATTTTTAACAATTCAACACTTGATATATCTTTATATTTCATATCGGTATTCGGAAAAAAATGCCCAATATCTTTTTGTCCGGCAGCACCGAGTAATGCATCCATCAAAGCATGAATCAAAACATCGGCATCACTGTGCCCGTCAAGCCCGTTCGTATCTGAAATTTTTACTCCACCCAAAAATAATTTTCTGTTTTTTTTAAATTTGTGAACATCATAACCAAAACCTACAAACATAATAACTCCTTTTCACTTTCAATTCTCTAATCATTTAATATTCTATTCTTCAACACTATTTCTGCCAATTTAAAATCAATAGGTTGTGTAACTTTAAAGTTTTCATACCCGACATCAACCAACATAACATTTTTACCCGACTTCTCAACAAGCTGTGAATCGTCGGTAATAGTATCTGATATTTTTTTGGAATAAACTTTTTTTAATATTTCAGTTTTAAATATTTGCGGTGTTTGTGCCTGCCATATATTTTTTCTGTTAACTGATTTATCTATTTTTTTACCTTTTTTTGAAAATTTTATACTGTCTTTTGCCGGATTTGCAGCAATAGCAGCACCATATCTGATAGCAGAATCAAAAACATTTTTTATTATTTTGACTGTAACAAGCGGTCTTGCACCATCGTGAACCGCAACCATATCAATATTTTCTTCAATATATTTTAAACCGTTACGGACGGAATCATATCTTTCTTTCCCCCCGCATACTATATCTATTCCGTATTGCTTTTTATATTTTTGCATTTGTTTAAATTTATTCTCAGGAACAACAAGTATAATCTGTTTACATTGATTTAATTTTTTAAAAGCAAATACACTCCATAAAAACATCGGAGTTTTATTTAAAAGTAAAAATTGTTTCGGTTGTTTTGAGCCGAACCTTTTTCCTTTCCCTCCTGCAACTATAATAGCAGCCATTTTCATTTTTGTTTTCATAAATTAAATTTTTGCAAATATCATTTTACTGTTTGAAGTATGCATTATTGAAGTAATTCTAACCGGCATTTCTTTACCGATAAATTTTTTTGCATTTTCAACAACTACCGTAGTTCCGTCATCCAAAAGTCCTATAGCTTGATTTTGCTCTTTACCTTCTTTAGACAGTAAAATTGAAATTGTTTTACCCGGTAAAATTAAAGGCCTTAAACTGTTATATAAATCATTTAAATTAACAAATTTTAACATTCTAACAGTTGCCATTCTGTTTATTTCAAAATCAGTTGTAACTATAATTTTATTGTTTTCTTTTGCATATTTTAAAAGTTTAAATTTATAATCGTTTAATTTTTTATAATTTTCATTTACAATTTTTATTTTTTTATTATTTTTTAATTTGCTTATTAATTTATCATTTCCTTTTATTTTTTTTACTTCTTTACAAATAAAATCAGGTATCACATATTCATCAAAAATATTTGTTTTTATAAAATCTTCAATTCTTGAATCCAAAATAACTGTCATATCAAGTACTGCAACTATTTTATTTTTACATTTTTTTACAAATATCAATAAAATTAAATTTAATAGAACTAAAGCACTTATAATCAAAATATTTAACAATTCTATTTACCTCTAAAAATTTTTTCAACAACTTTTATATCAGGATTTTTTAAAGTCCATAATTTAAAAGCAGCAGCACCCTGCCTTATAAGCATACCTTCACCGGAAAAATATTTTAATTTATTTTTTAAAGCAAACTTTTTAAAAGGAGTTTGTTTATTATAAATCAAATCATAAAAAACAATATTTTTGTTATATTCTTCAATATCAAAAGGAAGGATGTCCGTAGTTTTCATACCACAGGTAGAAGCATTTATAAAGCAATCAATATTTTCAAAAAAATTTTCTTTAACATTTTCAATTTTAACAGGAATTATATTTTTATATAATTTTGAAAATTGTATTACTTTTTTGTAAGTTCTTGAGCATAAAAATATATTTTTAACATCTATTTTATTTAAAGCATACAAAACAGCTTTACATGCACCGCCTGCACCTAAAATAAAAATTTTTTTATTCTTTAAATTTATTTTTTGTATTTTTAAATCGTCTAAAAAGCCGTTCCAATCAGTGTTATAACCTATAAGTTTTCCGTTTTTATTGACTATAGTATTTACACTGCCTATTATTTTTGCGGCAGAATCTATCACATCCAAATATTTCATAACATCAACTTTGTAGGGAACGGTAACATTTGCACCTAACATATCAAAAACTCTTACTGCATCAACCGCTTTTTTTAAATATTTTTTTTCAAAACACGCTGCAACATAAACGGCATTTATTTTATATTTACCCAACCATTTATTTTGCATTATCGGAGATAAAGAATGTTTTATAGGATTACCGAAAATTGAAATTAATTTTGTATTTGCCGTTATCATATTTTATTATTTAAAATATATTTTGCAGTATTACAAATATATTCCGCTCCTATAACTAAAGCTTTTTCGTCAATATTAAAACATTCATGATGCCATGGAAAAGATGTTGCTTTATTTGAAGCCGAACCTACATAAATAAAACAACCTTTAACTTCTTTTAAATATTCGGCAAAATCCTCTCCGCCCATAGACGGATTTTCAAGCATAATTATTTTATTTTTATTTCCGAAAAAATCTTCAGCCGATTTCACACACATATCAACAGTATTTGAGTCATTTATTAAAGGATTATTTAATGATTCATAACTGATTGTATATAACATTTTATAACTTTTTGTAATACCTTCAAGCCTGTTTATTATTTCTTTTTTTACAAGTTCTCTTGTTTTTATATTAAAAGTTCTAACCGTACCTACTATTGTAATTTTATCGGCAATAATATTATATTGTTTTCCTGCTTCCACTTTGCCTACTGTAATAACTACAGGCTCAACGGGATTTATAATTCTTGACACTATTGTTTGTAAAGACATTATAAACTGACTTCCCGCAACAATAGGATCTTTTGATAGATGAGGATATGCACCATGCCCCAATAAGCCTTTAATTTCTATTGTAAATTTATCTACTCCTGCCATCATTGCACCGTATTTTAAACCGATATATCCTGTTTTAATCCACGGACTTACATGAACACCTAAAATACAATCTACTTTATTTTTTGATAAAGCACCGCTTTTAAGCATATTTTTAGCACCTGTAGATTTTTCTTCATCAGGTTGAAACATAAATTGTATTCTACCTGAAAAGTTTTCGGTTTGTTTTGCCAAAAGCATTGCGGCACCAAGCATAATTGTAGTATTACAATCGTGCCCGCAAGCATGCATAACACCTTTATTTTTTGATTTGTAACTTATATTATTTTTTTCTGTTATAGGAAGAGCATCCAAATCTGCTCTTAATGCCAAAGTTTTTATTTTTGAAGAAGTTTTTTTCTTTCCTTCCAAAATACCGATAACACCCGTTTTACAAATTTTTTCTGTTTTTATTTTATTTTCTTTTAAAATTTTTTCGACAAGTGCCGATGTTTTTATTTCTTCGTTACTTAATTCGGGATTTTGATGAATTGTTCTTCTTATGTTTTGTAAAGTTTTAAATAAATCCATTTAACTTCTCCGTTTTACTGTATTAGAGATATTGTATTGAATAATTAAAAGAAATTCAAGAAAATTTATGAACAAACCTTTATTGCCGAAGTGATATTATTAATAATATCACTTGCAGTCATTGAAACTTGTGTTTTTAATTTACTGGCCAAATCACCTGCAAGCCCGTGTATATAAACTGCAGTTGAAACTTTAAACAACAAATTTTTATTTTCATTACATACAAAAGCAGCTATTATTCCCGATAAAACATCACCGCTGCCTGCCGTTGCCATACCGGGATTACCGGTATTGTTAATATAAACTTTATTCCCGTCACTTACAACGGTTTTATGTCCTTTTAAAACACAAATTATTTTATTATTTTTTGCAAATGTTTTAGTGATGTTTTTTCTGTATAAACTGTTATCAATATATTTGATACCGGAAATTCTTTCAAATTCTTTAGGGTGCGGTGTAATTATTATTTTGGCTTTTGAATTTATAAAATCTTTCAATACTGAGTTTTTTTGTTGATTAGCCAAAGAATTTATTCCGTCAGCATCTATAATAACATATATTTCAAATTTTTTAATTATTGATTTTATTAAGTCTTTAACAGATGAATTTTTTCCGCAACCGCAACCTATAACGACGGATGTTATTTTTCTTTTTTCAATAAATTTTAATATTTGTTTTTGAGCTTTATTTGTAAATTGATTATTTTTTTCTTCTAACGGAAGCAGCATTATTTCAGGTTTTATATTTTGGGCTATAATAGGATATGCTGATTTAGGAAAAGCAAAAGTTACAAGCCCTGCACCTGAACAAATTGAAGCATTTGAACACAACACACCGGCACCGGGCATATTATAAGAACTTGCAATAACAAGTATGTGCCCGAAATTATTTTTATAACTGTTTTTTTTCCTTTTGAAAAGTTTATTTTTTTTCAAAGCTTCTAATCTTCCACTCTTCTAATCTTCTAATACGGCGACGGCAACGACAGTTGTTTTAGTATGAGAAAAAGATACTTGTATATTTGAAATTTTTTTATTATTTATAAAAACTACCGGTCTGCCGTTTTTTAAATTTTTAAAAGAGATTGATGTTATTTGTATTTTAGAATTATTTAATGCCTTCCAAACGGCTTCCTTACCGGAAAACCTGACGGCAAAATGTTCAATCGCATTTTTTTTTGAAAGGCAATAATCTATTTCTTGTTTAGAATAAACCCTTGTTAAAAAAGCCTTATTTTTAATAAGGCTTTTAAATCTTTTAACTTCTTCTATATCAATACCTATTTTCATAATAAAAATTACTGTTTAACTGCTTCGGCACATCTTTTACATAAACCGTTTTCTATATGGTCGATATGTCTCCAACATCTTTGACATTTTTCAAAACCGGACTTACCTGCAACAACGGAAAGTTCTTCGGCAGTATCGGATTTTTCAAGTTTTATATCCCAACTTCCGAATACAATATTTATCAAGTCAATATCGTTTAATACATTTTCAAATTTTGAACCGTATTTTATTGTCAAACTTGCTTCCAAGTTAGAGCCGATAATTTTTTCTTTTCTTAACTTTTCTGTTTCAGCCAAAACCTGTTGTTTTATTTCCACAAGAGTTTCCCATTTTGAAAGAGCAGCTTTTTCCAATTTATATTCCGAATTAACAGAAGGAAAATCCGCTAAAGTAACAAATTCCGGCAAATCTTGTTTTATCTTAATTATTTCTTTCCAAGCTTCATGCATTGTAAATGTTAATACAGGTGCCATAACTTCAACTAATGTAGTAACAATTTCAAGCATTGCAGACTGTGCACTTCTTCTTGCTTTGCTGTTTATTTTATCACAATACAATATATCTTTTAATGCATCAAGATAAAAACCGCTTAAAAATACCGTACAGAAATCATTTATAACCTTAACCGTTTTATGAAATTCATAATTTTCAAAACCGGCTTCGGCTTGTTTTACAACTTCATTCAAAGTCCATAAAGCATATTTATCTATCTCATTCATATCCGCAAAT
>Ga0247611_10001133_pt1 | contig 48959 bp, 44 predicted proteins | sample 177DNAGHGhighgp2_FD_192422 | JGI IMG/M metagenome (GOLD analysis project Ga0247611, IMG submission 192422) | Sheep rumen microbial communities from Palmerston North, Manawatu-Wanganui, New Zealand - 1770 DNA GHGhigh gp2 | ecosystem: Host-associated > Mammals > Digestive system > Stomach > Rumen... | reverse complement strand
AAATCGAGGACGATGGCAACTAAACGCGAAACGGTGACTTTTACCGCCCTGAACAAGGAAATCAAGGATGGTAAGTTCAAGAATATCTATGTGTTGCAGGGCGAGGAACCTTACTATATCGACCGCCTGCAGCAACTCATTATCGACACGGCGTTGACCGAGGACCAGCGAGACTTTAACCTGTCGCTGTTCTACGGCAACACGGCCAACGTGCGCGAGGTCATCAGCGAGTGCTGCCAGTATCCTGCCTTCTCCCAGTATAAGGTTGTGGTTGTGCGCGAGGCCCAACTCATCCCGAAGCAGCCTGGGCACAAAAATGACTTGGACCTTTTTGCCTCCTATGCCGAGAAGCCTCAACCTTCGACCATCCTGGTAATCTGCCACAAGGAGACGACGCTCAAGAGCAAGCCCTTCCTTGACGCGCTCAAGGCCAACAAGAGTGGGGTGGTGTTTGACTCCAACAAGGTGCGCGAGGGACGCGACCTGAACGCCCTTATCGTCAACTATGCGCTGTCGCTGGACTGTAACATCGATTTCAAGGCCACCAGCATGCTTGCCGACCACATCGGCACCGACATTGCCCGCCTGTTCAGTGAGTTGGACAAATTGGCCCTGCTGGCCGACGACAAGAACATCACGCCCCAGCTCATCGAGATGAATATCGGCATCAGCAAGGACTTCAACAACTTTGAGCTCGAGGATGCCCTGGCACGTCGTGATGCCGCCAAGGCGTTCCGCATCGTGGACTACTTTGAGCACAACCCCAAGAACAACCCGTCGATGATCAGCGTGGCGATGCTGTTCTCGTTTTTCTCAAGCGCGCTGCTCGCCGCCACCGCCCGTGACAAGTCGCCCGAGGGGATTATGGCAGTCGTGGGCACCCGCAGCTCGTGGCGCGCCCGCAAGTTCCTTGAGGCCACCCGCGTCTATAACACGCGCTCACTGGTCAATATCATTGGCTACCTGCGCGAGTGCGACACACGCAGCAAGGGAATCGGCTCCCGTCAGGACCAGTATGCCCTGCTCAAGGAACTGGTGTACAAGATACTACACGCATGACGTTTTGGGTCTTAGTCGTGGCTATTTTGTTTGTTCTTTTCCGTTTTTCGTTAAAAAAAACGCATTTTCTCATGACTGTTTTTGACGATAAATGACTATTTTTGCATGAAATTCAATTAATAATCACATTATACATTATCATGAGAAGATTTTACTGTTTGTTAACTTGCGCGCTCGTCATCTGCATCGCTGGCCAGGCTGCCCCTAAATATGTGGGTGGCGACATCTCGTTATTGACAAAATATGAGGAGCATGGTGCCATTTATTATAATGAGAATGGCACGAGAGTGACCAATGTGCTTGGCTATCTCAAGGACACCGGCCTTAACGCCATGCGCGTGCGCTTGTTCGTCGATCCCTCCAAGGCCGATGCCGAGGATCAGGGCGAGGGCGTGTGCCAGGATTTGGATTTTGTGATGGCTTTGGGCCAGCGCATCAAGGCTGCAGGCTTTAACCTGTTGCTCGACATCCACTACAGTGACACCTGGACTGACCCGGGACAGCACTCAACACCCTCGTCATGGACCGTGACCAGCGCGTTGGCCGACAGCGTCTATGACTACACTAAGCGTGTGCTCAACGCCATGATTGCGGCGGGTGCAAGGCCTGACTTCATTCAGGTTGGCAACGAGGTGACTTATGGCATGATGTGGCCCACGGGGCACTGCTATCCCAATGGCAACAACTATGGCTCGGGCACTTTTGCCACGTTTGCCAACTACCTCAAGCGCGGCATCCAGGCCTGTCGTGAGGTGTGCCCAGCGGCTAAGGTAGTGGTGCATACCGAGATGGGTCGCGCCTCAAATGTCACGTCATTTTATGCCACGCTCAACAACTACACCACCGACTATGACATCATCGGCTTGAGTTACTACCCCTATTGGCACGGTGATTTGACCGTCCTCAACAATCTGCTCACGACACTCGAGGCAACCTATCCCACCAAGAAGATTCAAATTGTGGAAACGGGCTATCCTCATGCCTACTATCCCACAGGGGCATCCTATGATTTGCAGTCGATATGGCCTGCTACCGAGGCTGGACAAAAGGCCTTCACCGAGCAGCTTGTGGCGACCCTGAACGCTCACAGCAATGTGAACGGCTTGTACTGGTGGTTCCCCGAGGCAAACGAGTATGGCATCAACTACACTAACTGTGTGACTACCAGTTGGTACAACTGCGGCTGGTGGGATAATGCCAATGGCCAGGTGATGGATGCCTTGTTTGTTATGCCCGACTTCCTGGACGGCAGTGGCGAGGAGCCCAGCGACAGCACCAGCCTTTACATCGTGGGCGGTGAGGGCAGCTGGAGCCTAACTGAGCCGTTGAGCAAGATGACCAACCTGGGTAATGGCACCTATGTGGACACTTTGACCATTAGCGCGCCCATTTATTTCGTGTTTGCCGATGGTGGGCCTGATGAGTGGAACGATGACTGGACCGCCTTCAACAGCGCTTACCGTTATGGTCCCGCCTCGACCTTCACCGTCAACACTGGCTCGCAATATACCACAGCCAAGCGTGACAACAATGCCTCCTACTATTTCACTGGCGACGGCAGCGATTACCTGTTCACATTTGACGCCGATAACCTCACATTCTCTATCGAGGTGATTGAGCAACAACCGCTGGTGAACCCGGGCGACGTGAATGGTGACGGCCAGTTGACCATCGCCGATGTCACGATGCTCATCGACTACTTGTTGGGCTCAGTGCCTGCATCATTCAACGATGTGAATGCCGATGTGAACAATGACTCGGGCATTACCATCGCCGATGTCACGATGCTTATCGACATGTTGCTGAACTGATAACGGGACCCTATTGGCGGGACTTGGTTTCTTGTCCCACGACACGATAAATGGTTGGTAGTTGATAAAAACTATCAACCATTTTACTGATAACTAAAAACTTTGTACTACCTTTGCAGCCGATTTGCAGAAAAATTTCCATAATTAAAAAACCAAATAGATAAATAAAGATATGAAAGCATTCGTTTTTCCCGGTCAGGGTGCACAGTTCGTTGGTATGGGTAAAGACCTGTATGACAACAATGCACAGGCCAAAGAATTGTTTGAAAAAGCTAATGAGGTGCTCGGTTTCCGCATTACCGACCTCATGTTTGAAGGCACCGAGGATGACCTGAAGCAGACCAAGGTCACCCAGCCCGCCGTATTCCTGCACTCGGTAATCCTCGCGCTCACGATGGGTGAGGAGTTCAAGCCCGACATGGTTGCCGGTCACTCGCTGGGCGAGTTCTCGGCACTCGTTGCCGCTGGCGCACTGCCTTTTGAGCAGGGTCTGAAGTTGGTCGAGGCCCGCGCCCTGGCCATGCAGAAGGCTTGTGAGGCCGCCCCCTCGACGATGGCTGCCATCATTGGCCTGCCCGACGAGAAGGTAGAGGAAATCTGTGCCACCATCGATGGCATCTGTGTTCCCGCTAACTATAACTGCCCCGGTCAGGTGGTCATCTCGGGTGAGATTGCCGCCATCGAGGCTGCTTGTGAGAAATTCAAGGAGGCCGGCGCTCGCCGCGCGTTGCCCCTCAAGGTGGGTGGTGCCTTCCACTCGCCCCTGATGGAGCCCGCCCGTGCCGAGTTGGCCGAGGCTATCGAGGCTGCCGACTTCTCTGCACCCCGTTGCCCCATCTACCAGGATGTGGACGCTAAGCCCCACACCGATCCCGCCGAAATCAAGGCCAACCTGCTGCAACAGTTGACCGCTCCCGTTCGCTGGAGCCACATCGTTGCCAATATGGTTGCCGACGGCATGACCGAGGCCGAGGAACTGGGCCCGGGCAAGGTGCTGCAAGGCCTTATCGCCAAGACCAGCCGTGACGTCACCATCTCCTAGAATTAGCAGGGCTTGAAGGGATTTCCCCTTCAAGCCCTGATTTAGTTCAATTTAGCAGTCAATTATCAGTTGCGCCATGGATTATTATAATGCGAGGCGCAAGCCACCCATCAACATACCCATCGTCGGGGTATTGCGATTGCGTGCTGATACACGGCAAGCCTTGGCCATTTGATCTGCCGACCCACCACGGGCAATTCGATAGATGCCAGTTTCAGGACCAGTGGGATCTGTTTGGCTCTCACTGCTGTAATCACCATAGTAATCCTGGCACCACTCATACGCATTGCCACTCATGTCATAAAGGCCCAATTCGTTGGGCTGCTTTTGGCCGACATTATGAGGAATGCCGTTTTGGGAATTATCATGGTACCAGGCCACATCGTCGATGTTGTCACTTCCGACATACATGTACCCGTGGCTCAAATTTCCTCCTCGGGCAGCAAATTCCCACTCGGCCTCGGTTGGGAGACGGAAACTTTGGCCTGTAAGCTGGTTCAGTTTAGTGATGAACTGTTGACAAGCATCCCAGCTCACATTGAGAACAGGATATAACGGGGAGATGAAGAAGTAACTGGGATTTGAGCCCATTACCGTTGTCCATAACTCTTGGGTGACAGGAATTTCACACATGTAATAATTCCTTGTGATGGTCACTTCATGAGCCGGTAACTCAAATGAGGTTGCATCATCAAGCAGGCTCCCATAAGCACCCATAGTGAATGTGCCACCCTCAACCAGGACCATCGTGAATGAGATGTCATTGACCTCAAAAGTCAGCGTGGGGCTGTCGCCATGTGGGGTAGGCCATTCTCCTGACAACAAGTAGTCAATGAGATGTGTTACATCACTGATAGAAACATTTCCATCGCTATTGGTGTCGGCAGCTGACATGCTGATAGAGACAGATTCAGGATTAAGCAGATAGTCGATTAGACGTGTCACATCACTGATGTTCACACTGCCATCGGCATTCACGTCGCCAGCCAAGGTATAGACCCTTACAACGCACGTGTCGGGTGTGGCAAGGCCGTCAACCGAGGATATAGTGACAATAGCAGTCCCTTCACCGATGGCATCAACCTTAACAATTCCGTCAACATAAGTCGCACGGGCTACGGCAGGGTCACTTGACGATGCTGTCAGTGCGGTAGTAACAGGCTCACAGTATGCTGTCAGATAAATGGTCTCATTAGGCTTGATGCTAACCTCATGTTGGATAAAATGGATAACGATGTGAGCGGGGACGGTTACGTGGCAGACAGCAGTCTTATCAAAGCAAGAGGCAGTAATATCACATTCGCCGTATCCCACTGCTTTGACTTTGCCGTTTTCGACCGTGGCTACCGAGGTGTTTGAAGATGACCAGGTCACATAATTTGGCGTGGCATCGGCAGGTGTTACCGTCGCCGTTAATGTGACTTGGTTATTTTTCTCCAACGTGACCGATTCCTGGCTTAACGATACGGACTCAGGCTCAACGGCATCGGTGCTGTAATTGTTGAAATTGTTCCAATACAATGCTGAGAAATAAGCAACCATTGCTGAACGAGGCACATGCAATGTCCCATCATATCCAGTAAACGTGTTCTCAGTGCACGCAGGCGGAGTGATGGCATAGCAGTAGATGTCAGTGGGATTAAGCTGCAGGTCAGGAAGACTTGTCACATTTCGACTGATGTAAAGTGTGGTTCCATCCAGATAAACCCCATCAGCAATAAGAGTAGGAACAGCTAATACTGTCAGTGGCACAATCATCACTAAGAAAGATAAGATGATTCGTTTTCCGATGTTAATCAATTGTCTCATAATTGTTCAATGATTTAATTAGGTGGGTTTAATTCTTTTATATCGCTAATGTGGGCTGAATCCAACAGATCCACTAGTTATTATACTATTTTACCATGCAAATATACATAAATAAGTACTACCTGCATTTACCCCCCATTTTTAACATTAATTAACTATTTAATTCCCAGGATGCGGTGCGTCTGGAGCGACAGTCGCCATTCGGGATGTAGCAGGACGGCTTGTGCAGTGTCCTGCATGTTGCGGCGGCATTGCTCCTCATCATCAACCCAGCACGGTTGCAGGTAGCGGTGAGAGGCCGTGATGTGATCGTATTGGGTCAAGTCTTGACCCAGGTAAACGACCTTGAGTTCGTCGCATCGGGTGAGAACGACTGACAGGTCGCCACTGTTGCCGAGGCCAGTCTTGGGCGACAGGGTCACCCAGTCGATGCCATGGGGCAGAGGACGGGTGCCGTTGGTTTCGATGGCGATGCGCTTGCCGGTCATTTTTTTAAGGCCAGCGACGAAATCCTCATCGATCCACAGCGAAGGCTCGCCGCCCGTGAGCACGATGAGCGGAGCGGTGGGGTAGCGCATCACCTGCTCGACGATCTCGGGCAACGACATCAACGTGCCCTCTTCGTGCCGCGTGTCACAGAAAGAGCAATGCAGGTTGCAACCGCTCAGCCTGATGAACACGCTGGCAGTGCCTGTGTTATAGCCCTCACCCTGCAGGGAGTGGAAGATCTCGTTAACTTTGTACATTTTAGGCTTCAGGTGTTAGGTTTTAGGTGGATTTACTCCTAACTTCTAACTCCTCACTTACTCCACATCGTTGTCCTCGTCCTTGACGTAGATGGCCAGGTTGTTGGCGCTCTCACGCACGTCGGCGCGGTAGCAGTTGGGCACGGTCTCGACAATCCAGTGCGCAATGTTCTCGGCAGTGGGATTGAAGTCGAGCACCTCGTTCAGATACTTATGGTCGAGCTTGCCATGCACCATTTCCTTGATGATGGTGAAATCGGTAACCATGCCGTTGTCATCCAGTTCCTTGGCTTTGCAATACACGTTAACGATCCAGTTGTGGCCGTGCAAGTTCTCGCACTTACTGTTGTGGTCAAGGTACAGCATGTGGGCCGATGAAATCTCGAGTGTCTTTTTTACGTAGTACATATTATTAGTCTTAAAGTCGCTAGTCGTTAGTTTCTGTTATCTGATATCTGTCAACTGTTAACTGTTAACTATTAACTATTAACTGTTTACTGTTGACTCTTAACTCTTAACTCTTTTGTTTCTGGGTTGGGGCACCGACTCGTTGAAGTGCATGTTGTAAATGAGATTGATGACTCCCTTGTCATAACCCATCGTCAATGCGGTCAAGTAGTCACTGCAGAAGATGCCGTCACGGGCGAAGACAAAGCCTTTGGTGCCAAGGTGGCTCTCCACTTTCTTGACAACCGATTCCTCGGTATTAGCCGGGCAATGCTTGACATTGAGCGAGATGATCACGCATTTAACGCGCGCGTCATAGTTGAAACTTGAGGCCGTGCTGTCAGCGTTGGCCGAGGCTACCTCACGGTCAAACACATATTGGATGATGTAAGGACCTTGAGGGATAACGAGCGTGTTGCTGCCCGCATACACGCTAGCATCGGTGCTCACTATGCCGTTCATGTCCATGAGGGTTGTTTTGGCATCGGCTCCGCAGCAGTTGGTCTCGTCAAACATCATCATCATGGACGCTGCAGCAAGGTCGGTGTCAATAAAGCCTCGCGTGGCATAAGGATTATCCACGCTCACGTGGGCGTTGGAGAACTTGGCATTACCCACAGCATTTCCGTTCCTGTCAATGATGTGAAAAGTGTCGCCGTCAACGGCAATCAGCCGTTCACCATTGATATCAATAAGGTTGTCATGCTTGATGGGGATGAGCTGTTTGCAATACTTGTCCTCCAGGCCTACCTTCTTACCCTTGATGACAATATAGTCGCCCGATGGCGTGCGTGAATAGTCGTCATATCCACCCTTAGCCACCTGTTCATCATCATCGATGGGATTATCCACTTCCTTGCCTTCAGGATTGAGGCAAACCAGCGTGTCGCCCTTCACAACAGGCAGAACGCCATTGATGAAATAAGGCTGTACCGGCTGATACTCGTTGCTGCTGGCCGTGAACATCACCTTGCCGCTCTTGTCGATGACAGAGAAGTTGATGATGCTGTCATTGGGCTGGTTATTGTCAATCACCAGAGCGTAGTCATCATAGAGATACATGTTCACGCTGCTGTACACGGCGGGCACTATCGTGTCCCCGTTCAGGTTGATGTAGCCCCACAGGCCATTGTCGTTTTGAACGGCTGCCATGCCACGTGAAAACATTGAACATTGGGAAATTTCCTTGGGCAGTTCCTTGATGACCTGGCCCTTGCGGTCAATGACGCATAACGGGCCACCGACACGGCTGCAAACGGCCACGCCGTCGTCGCTGAACGCCGTCACGCTGCCAAAGTGGCCTGCAACAGGCTGGGTGGGAGCGCTGATGTCATAGTAGTCGTAGGTTCCCTCGTCGTTCATCATGTAGAACATGCCAGCCACAATGGGTGACGGAGCGTTGTCAAAAGCATCTTTGACCACCAGCTCACCTGTGTTCACATCGATGATGGACCACTTCTCACTGCCCACGAGTTGCACGGGCAGATATTCGGTTTTATACTGGTAGGTCGAGTCACTGCCACTGCAAGCGGTCAGCAATAGTGCCGCTACGGCGGCAAGCACTAGTTTGGAAAATATTCTCATTTTTATCGATATTGTTGTTTTAAGCGTGCAAACTTAGTCATTTTTCCCTTTGCGGCCAAAATAATAGGATTTGTGTAACATTTATTTCCCTTATTTAACGCTTATAAGAAGTGCCGTTGCGCAGCGTTTTACCCGTTTTGGCAGGGTGGGGTGACAATTTGTCGGTTTTACCCTCTTGGCACACTCGTTGCAGTCTTGCAGGTCGAGAAATCAACTTACAAACACAATTAATAACAATTAGATTTAATCATGACTATTAAACCATTAAACGACCGCGTTCTTATCGAACCGGCTAAAGCAGAAGAAGTAGTCGGCGGTATCATCATCCCCGACAGCGCTAAGGAAAAACCTCTCAAGGGCAAAGTGCGTGCCGCCGGTAATGGCACCAAAGACGAGGAAATGATCGTAAAGCCCGGTGACGTCGTGTTATACGGCAAGTATGCCGGCAACGAGATCGAAATCGACGGCGAGAAACTGCTCATGATGCGTCAAAACGACATCCTGGCCATCGTAATGGATTAATGCTCGCTGCGCTTGCAGTTTAGAGTTTAGTGTTTAAAGTTTAGAGAGGCATTCGCCAACAGAAATCTTACTTACAACTAAAAACTAAAAAAATAGAATATGGCAAAGTTAATTAAATTTGATATCAAGGCTCGCGAAGAGTTAAAGAAAGGCGTTGACCAGCTGAGCGACGCCGTCAAGGTTACCCTGGGTCCCAAGGGTCGCAACGTGATTCTCGACAAGAAATATGGTGCTCCTCACATCACCAAGGACGGTGTGACCGTTGCCCGTGAGGTGGAACTAGAGGACGAATTCCAGAATATTGGTGCTCAACTCGTTAAGGAAGTTGCCAGCAAGACCAACGACGACGCTGGTGATGGCACCACCACCGCTACCGTTCTGGCTCAGGCCATCATTACCGAGGGCCTCAAGAACGTGGCTGCCGGCGCAAACCCCATGGACGTGAAGCGCGGCATTGACAAGGCTGTGAAGGTCGTTGTCGATGGCATCAAGGATCAGGCCCAGGAGGTGGGTGACGACTTTGACAAGATCGAGAACGTGGCCCGCATCAGCGCCAACAACGATGACGCTATCGGCCAGCTCATTGCCGAGGCCATGAAGAAGGTAAAACAGGACGGTGTCATCACCGTCGAGGAGGCCAAGGGCACCGAGACCCGCGTTGACGTGGTCGAGGGTATGCAGTTTGACCGCGGTTACATTTCGCCCTATTTTGTCACCAATGCCGACAAAATGGCATGTGAGATGGAGCGTCCTTATATCCTCATCTTCGACAAGAAGATTTCGGGCTTGAAGGACATCCTTCCCTTGCTGCAAGGCGCCGTACAGGCTCATCGCCCCATGCTCATCATCGCCGAGGACGTTGACGGCGAGGCTCTGGCATCGCTGGTAGTGAACCGCCTGCGTGGCTCGCTCGAGGTATGCGCAGTGAAGGCTCCGGGCTTTGGCGACCGCCGCAAGGAGATGTTGCAGGATATCGCTATCCTCACCGGTGGCACTGTCATCAGCGAGGAAACTGGCCTGACCCTCGAGAAGGCTACCCTCGAGATGCTGGGTACTGCCGAGAAGGTCACCGTCGACAAGGAGAACACCACCATCGTCAATGGCGCTGGCAACAAGGATATGATTGCTGACCGCATTGCCCAAATCCGCGTGCAGATCGATAACACCAAGTCGACCTATGACAAGGAGAAACTGCAGGAGCGCTTGGCCAAGATGTCGGGTGGCGTGGCAGTCCTCTACATCGGTGCACCCAGCGAGGTGGAGATGAAGGAGAAGAAGGACCGCGTGGACGACGCCTTGAGCGCAACCCGCGCTGCTGTTGCCGAGGGTATCGTTCCCGGTGGCGGTACTGCCTACATCCGTTGCCTCAAGGCTCTCGAGGGCATGAAGGGTGACAATGACGATGAGACCACTGGTATCCACATCATCCAGCGCGCCATCGAGGAGCCGTTGCGCCAAATCGTGGCCAATGCTGGTCTGGAAGGCGCCGTCGTGGTGAACCGCGTCAAGGAAGGCAAGGGTGACTTTGGTTACAATGCCCGCACCGAGAAGTATGAGAACCTCTTCGAGACAGGCGTTATCGACCCCGCCAAGGTGTCACGCATCGCTCTGGAGAACGCTGCCAGCATCGCCGGCATGTTCTTGACGACCGAGTGTGTCATCGCCGAGAAGAAGGAGCCCGAGCCCGCTATGCCCGCTGGCGCTCCCGGCATGGGTGGCGGCATGGGCGGCATGATGTAATCCATCTGGCTGTTTCATAATTTTTATAATGCTTTTTCCCCTGTGTGCCTTGCTGGCCCGCAGGGGATTTTTTGTCGTTTGGTGAGGAACTTCGCCCTGTGTGGCTTGTCCCGTTTTCCGCGGTCTTTGATTTTTGAAAAAATGGGGACTGATAATCAGCGACATAGCTCGTGAGATTTGCAAAATCGGGTGTCTCACTGTAAATTTGCCGCATGTTTTTTCGAAGAAAGCCCAATAAATCTGGCACCTTCAGTGTTCAGGTCATCGAGAAGCGAGATGGCAAAAGTGTTGTTATTCAGCGAATTGGCACTTCAGACGATGAAATAGAGTTGCGTCGGCTCGAGCGCAAGGCCCAGCAGTGGATCGATGAACAGCGAGGCCCGAAGCTGCCATTCGCATGGGAAAAAGATGATGTCATCTCTGATTTCATGTCCACGTTGGCCAACTCCCAGGTGAGGGTCTACGGCCCGGAACTGGTGTATGGCTCACTCTATGACCAGATAGGCTATAACGCCATCAAGGATGAGATGTTCCGTCACCTGGTCGTGTGCCGTCTGTTCAACCCCGGCAGCAAACTCAAGACGATAGACTACCTGAACCGTTACCTCCACGTGATCAAGTCGGTTGACAGCATCTACCGTTTTGTTGACCGTCTCTCGCCCGCCGAAGGCTGCGGCATCAAGGAGCAGGTCGAGCAAATCAGCTACGCCCAGACCTGGAAAGTCCTTGGCGGCAAGGTGGGTGTCGTGTTCTATGACATGACCACACTCTACTTCGAGGCAGCGGATGAGGACGACCTGCGCCGATGCGGGTTCTCCAAGGACGGCAAACACCGCAATCCGCAGATATTCCTGGGCCTGCTGGTGGCCGCTGGCGGCAATCCAATAGGCTATGACATCTTCGAAGGCAACATCCACGAGGGCAAGACGCTCATTCCCATGGTCGAGTCGCTGGCAGGCAAGTTCGGCTTTGACCATCCTGTGGTCATCGCTGACGCAGGCCTGCTATCTACGAAGAACATTGAGGCGCTGGAAGAGGCAGAGTACGAGTATATATTAGGTGCGAGGCCGAAGAATGACAGTGCCGAGGTGAAAAAGAAGATCCTATCCATGAACCTGTGCGACGGGCAGGTGCGCTCGTTCAAGCGCAAGGACGGCCGCCGCATGGTCGTGTCGATGAGCGGCAAGCGGGCCAAGAACGATGCCAAGAACCGCCGTGACGGGCTCAGGAGGCTGGAGAAGAAACTGGGAGCTGGCCGTCTGACCAAGAACAACATCAACAACCGCGGATACAACAAGTACCTGCACATGGATGGCGAAGTCAAGATATCCATCGACTATGCCAAGTTCGAGGCAGACGCCGCATGGGATGGCATCAAAGCATACATCACCAACTCCAAAATGCCGCCAAAGAAGATCATCGAAAACTACCACAACCTCTGGTTCATCGAGCGGGCCTTCAAGATGAACAAGACCGACCTGCGCATCCGCCCGATCTACCACCGGCTGCGCAACCGCATCGAGGGCCACATCTGCCTTTGCTTCACGGCCTATACCATCATGCTCGAACTGGAACGGAGGCTCAAGAAGGCAAAAGCTCCGTTCTCTCTCAACCAGGCAAGAGAGATGACCAAGAACATTTACTCAATCACCTACACGCTACCCGAGACAAAGCAGGAACGGACGGCTGTGCTGAAAATGTCAAGCGATCAGCAGTTGCTCGTCGAAATTGCAAAATCTTAATTTGGGTGTCTCATTGCGGAAAACAGGGGTGGCGGCATGGGCGGCATGATGTAATCCAACTGGCTGTTTCATAATTTTATAATGCTTTTTCCCCTGTGTGCCTTGCTGGCCCGCAGGGGATTTTTTGTCGTTTGGGTGAGGAACTTTGCCCTGTGTGGCTTGTTTTGTTCAGTGCAATGTTGTAATTTTGCGGCAAACAAAAATCATTACTCCTATGACTGAGATTGAGAAACTCGAAGCCGGCTTGTTGTATAATGCCAGTCAAGACCCTGATCTGCTCGACGATATTCGTCGTTGCGAGAAGTATTGTTATGAATATAACCACACGTCACCTTCCGATGTGTCAAGATTAACTGCCCAGTTGGTTCATCTGCTGGGTTCCACTGGTGAGCGTGTGCGCATCATCCAGCCTTTTAAGTGTGATTATGGCTATAACGTGCATGTGGGAGAGGATTTCTTTGCCAACTGCAACCTCGTGATTCTGGATGCCGCCCGGGTCATTTTTGGTGATCATGTGTTTGTCGGTCCCAACTGTGGTTTTTACACGGCGGCCCATCCACTCGATATTCCGCAACGCAATCAAGGTCTGGAATTTGCCAAACCCATAGTCGTGGGCAACGACGTTTGGATTGGGGGCAACGTTTGCGTCATGCCTGGGGTGACCATCGGGGATGGATGTGTCATCGGTGCAGGGTCGGTGGTTACTCATGACATACCGCCTCACACGCTCGCTGTCGGCAATCCATGCCGCCCAGTGCGCTCCCTTGAAGAATAATGGCCTGATTGCCTTATTTTTTGCCGCCTTCAATGTCCGTTTGAAGGGTAAAACCACATTATTATAAAATACTTTGTTAAATATCTTGTAAATTCCTAAAAATGTACTATATTTGCAGGGATTTTTGAAACTGGTTATTTTTATTGCCCTCAATGTTGGGGGTAATCAATAAAAAATAATCAGCAATTGACATATTCCTAGAAAACCGAAAAATTGACATAAGCTAACATAAATTTTTAATGGATAGTCAACGTTTAATATTTAACTCCCGAGACGAGATGCTGCGCATCGACGTGCATCGCATCGTGTATTTTGAGGCCGATGGCAATTATACCTACATTGTCACTTGCAACAAACTGAAGAGTGCGGTGTGCATGAACTTGGGCCAGATGGAAGATGTCCTTGCCCAACGTCTCAAAGAGAAGAAAAACATCTTTGCGCGCATCGGCAAGCGCTATATTGTCAATCTCGGGTATGTCTATAAGATCAATCCACTGAAGAAACAGCTTGTGTTGACCGATTTCACTAACTTCTCCTATCAGCTCGATGTATCGCGCGAGGCCTTGAAGACCTTGAAGGAAATCATGGTTCAAATCAAGATTTAAAGCAAAATGGAACTGATTATTGGACGAGACGGAGCGACTGCTAAACTCAAGGTCGTGAATGGTACCCAGGTGAACCTCTATGGAGAGGCTGCCAGTGTGCCCGTTGACGTGAGCCGCCAGCATTGCCAACTCACGGCGATTGACGACAACACGTTTGTCATCAAGAACATCAAGGCCGCTAATGTCACTTGGGTAAATGGCATCGAGGTGCAAACCAAGAAAATCTCCAAGGACGACAAGGTCGAGCTGGGCCAAAGCCGTTACAGTGTGCCCTTGCTGGAGATACTTGAGCAGATGAAACCCAATATTGCCGACATCACACCGTTGAAGGCAGTGTGGGAAGAATACAACCAGAGCACCATTGCCATCAAGAAGCGCCAGCAAAAGAACAACCTGCTGGCAAGGATTCCAATCTTTCTCACGATGCTTGGTGGTGGACTCATCGCCGTCAGTGAAGCCATCCGTCCCTATTCAATCACCTTTACCGTGATTGCATTACTCATCATGGCTTATGGCTTTTACAGGCAGGCTACCGACCGGGGTATCGATGAGCAGGAAAAACTCAAAAAACAGTTCCAGCGAGACTATGTGTGCCCCAAGTGTGGGCGCTTCATGGGCTTTGTGGATTATGACCTGTTATGTCAAAATAACAACTGCCCTGCATGCAAAGCAAGGTACAAAAAATAATTTCATACATTAATCCCACCATTTCATCCAATATGGTTTTAAATATTTGGTGACGGGATGCCGGCAATTTAATTTTGCATTGTCAAAATTATAAACCGATTAAATTTTAAGATTATGAGCGACGAAACAATTTACATGGGTAACACCCAGAACGAGGACATGAACGAGAGTGAGCGCAAGAGTGTGATCGCTAATGTATGGAAGCCCATCACCATCGGTGGTTTCACTGGTATCTTGTTAGGTGCAGGTGCCCTCATGGCAAGCAATGCCAGTGCAGCCAATCAGGGCCACGAGGATACCCCTCAAGACGAGCCTGTGGCATCGACCGATGAGCCTGTTGTAGATCCTGTGGAACAAGTGGTGCCCGAGACCGAGCTGGATATTGCCAACACTGAGCCGGGCATCTCGTTTGACGAAGCTTTTGCCGCAGCACGTGCCCAAGTGGGTCCTGGTGGCATATTCTACTGGCATGGTGCTATCTTCAGCACTTACACCGTCGATGAATGGAATGAGCTGACCGAGGCACAGCAAGAGCAGTTTGCACAGCAAGTGCGTCCCGAGGTTGATGTCGATCATGTTGATGCCGAACAAATCGCTGCAGTTGCTGCTCAAGATGATGCTGACGCTGCTGTTGAGGAGGATGCTCCTGTCGCTGACGCTGCCGCCGAGGATGATGTTCTTTTGGCTGACGCTGCTGCCGATGAGGATGTTCTCGTGGCTGAGGCAGCCGTCGATGAGGATGTTCTCGTTGCTGATGCTGTCGTTGAAGAGGATGCTCCTGTTGAGGCCGCTCCCGTTGCCGAGGCTTCAGTAGCCGAACCGTCCATTGCAGAGTTTGCCGAGGATTTGGCTATGGCTGATGTCGCTCCTCAAGAGTTTGTTGACAACGTGGAACTGGACGAGGATGTTCAGATTGCCGACTCTGAGTCCCAGCATGTTATCGAGGACTTGGCACTCGCTGATGTGTCAACCAAGAGCAGTGCCGCCCAGGATGCTGAAGCTCAACCGCATAATATTGTTCACGGTTTTGACAGTGATGACGATGTGAGAATCGTGGGCTATGGCGAGTTTGACGGACACGTAGTGACTGGTCTTGACCTTGATGGTGACAACCAGGCCGATATCGCAGTGATTGATGTGGATGACTCGGGTAGCTATTCACGCGCCGATATCGTGATCGACAACGAGGGCAACATGACAACCTATGGTGAGCTCGAGGATTTCGCTCAAGAGCAGATGCCCGGTGAGGACCAAGACCACCTCAATGAGGACCATGTCCAGAATCCTGAGGTTGCTCAAGACATGCCCGACTACATGGACGACGCTCTGGCACAACTCTAACTGAATCACAATCTAGTTAGCCCATGCGACGATTCCTTTTCATCCTGCTCCTGATTGCGGCCTGTGTCGCGATGCCGCAGCAAGCATTGTCCCGTAACTACGTCTTCTGTGTAGGACTGAACTCCTATTCCATGGACGTGGGACAGCTGCGTGTAAGCACCAACGACGCTAAAACCATCAAGAAGGTGTTCAAGAAGAACGGGCACTCCAGTGTCTCGATCATCACCGACAGCGCCGCCACACGTGCCGCGGTACTCAGGGGCATGAAATACACCTTTGCAAGGGCTAAGAGCAACGATGTCGCGATATTCTTCTTCAGCGGCCATGGGACCGAGTATGGACTGCTGTGCTATGATGGCGTGCTGAAAAATAGCGAAATTCTCAATGAATTAAAGCAATGTAAAGCCGGCACCAAGATGATTATTGCCGACGCCTGCTATTCAGGAAAGTTGCGCAATGATAGCGCTTGGCGAGAGGTCTATAATGGCGAGAATGTCATTCTGTTCCTGTCGTCAAGAACCGATGAGACGTCAATCGAGACGGTTTTCAACAACAGCCTGTTCACGATCTACTTGGAGCGCGGATTGCGTGGCGGTGCCGATGTCAACAAGGACCGCACAATCACCGCACGTGAGCTTTACGACTTTGTGCATGCTGGAGTGAGCAATGACTCCCGTGACACCCAGCATCCAGTGATGTGGGGAAAGTTTGATGGCAACATGCCGATTATTAAGTGGGAAAACAAAAAAGCGATTAAGTATAAATGACAACACTGACAGTAAATATCAAATGCCCGGGTTGTGGTGTGATCTTGAGAGTGACCAACTCCAAGAATGAGGCCGAGAAACGATTCAGCTGCCCCAATTGCGGCAAGCACATTGTTATCCCGTTCTATAAAATCAAACCCGAAGATGGCGAAACCCAACTAGATGGCCAGCCTGGTGCTCAGGCAACGCAGATGGGTGGCCAGAATGTGGATCAGAAATCATGTTACCTGCTCTACAACGGCAGGAAATATGAGTTGGCCATTGGCCAAAATTGCGTCGGTCGCAGGGCAATGACTTCAAGTGCCGATGTACAGATTGATACCGATGACAGGTTCTTCAGCCGTGAGCACATGCTCATCAACGTGAGGCGCTTGCCTGATGGCGGTATCAAAGTGGACGTCAGCAACTACAAAAATAAGAATGCGACCTACGTGAACAACAACTTGCTTGAGCAGGGTGACGCCATCGTCTTGCATGACGGTGACAAAATCCTGGTTGGTGCCTCCACACTGACTTTCCACACCAAGTAAACACTAAGTAAATAATGAAGATTAAGATATATCCACCACTGGCCATCCATGAGATGGGTACGAGAGGTAATCAAGAAGATTACATCTACCCAGAGCATGGCACAGCAACCGAGGACGATGCTTTGTTCATCGTCTGTGATGGCATGGGTGGACATGAGCATGGCGAGGTGGCAAGCCTGACATTTGCCACTGCCCTTGCTGACTATTTCAAAGCCAATGCCACCAGCGACAATGTCTTGGCCGATGAAACGCTGAACAAAGCCATTGAGCATGCCTATGATTGCCTGGACGCTAAGGATAGCGGCAGCTACAAGAAGATGGGCACGACACTCACGCTGTTGTATATCCACCGTGGCGGTGTGACTGCGGCTCACATTGGTGACAGCCGCATCTATCATTTGAGGCCAGGTGAGAAAATGCTCTACATCAGCCGTGACCATTCGCTGGTTTATGATCTATACCAAAGCGGAGAGATCTCGTATGGCGAGATGAAGACCTCTAAGCAGAAAAACGTCATTACCCGTGCCGTGCAGCCTGGTGAGGATAACCGCGTCAAGCCTGACATCATCCACATCACCGATATCCAGCCTGGGGACTATTTTTACATGTGCAGTGACGGCATGCTCGAGCAGATGGATGACGATGAACTGTTCAAGCTGCTGTCGGGAAAAGGCAGTGACAACAAGAAACTGAGGCAATTGATTGCAGCCACATCAGACAACGGTGACAACCACAGTGCATATATCATTCACATCGAGTCAGTGACCCATGAGCCCAGCGATAACCAGATTGTTGGGAACGAAGAGCTGACCGCACGATGCAACGCATTGAACATCAAGGTCGTCAAGGGCGATGGGCCTGCAGCTAACGCCGAGGACGATGATGCGACACAGTTAGCGCCATCAGTGACCAAAAAGCCCGTGAGGAGTCCTCGTCGCAAGAAGAAAACGTTGACCTGGTTGTGGTGGGCAATCCTCATCGCTGCCATTGTAGCAGCGGCCGTGTGGTTGACGCTTTACGGCTTGCAGGACAACCATAAACAGAGCAACGAGCCGACGCGCACCGAACTTGAAGAATCTCAAACTACCGGCAAACCGTTGTTGCCGTCCATGATACATCGCAAGGCCGAGCCCGAGAAGGCTATACCTTCTACTCGTGCTCCAAGGCCCAAAAAGGCTCAACCACAGCAACAGCCTCAAGCTCAGCCCCAGCATGCGCCCGCAACCAAGAGCGCTACAGAGGAGGCTGCCCCTGCTCCTGCTGCCAATCCAGAGCCATCAGAGGATATTAAATTGCCTGGAGTGATCAAGAATCGCACGGCACCTTCTAAAACCAGTTCAGCCGGAAAGAAAACGGTTGGAGCCGGTAATGAGAATGATAAACCTAATCGTGACAAATAAAGAGTAAAGTATTATGTCAGATCAGAGTAATATAATCATGGAGTCGATGCTCAGAGTGGGCACCGTATTGCATGGCACCTACCGCATCGACAGTTACCTGTCCAGTGGTGGGTTTGGAAATACCTATGTGGCAACACACATCAACTTTAATGAGAAGTATGCCATCAAGGAGTTTTTCATGAAGGGCGTCAACGAGCGTGACGGCAACAATACTGCTGTGAGCGTCAGCAACAATGAGAAAGTGACTGAGTTCAATGAGCAGCTCGAAAAGTTTAAAAAGGAAGCCCGAAGGCTGCGCAAACTCAACAATTCCCATATTGTCAGGGTATATGACCTGTTTGAGGAGAATGGCACCGCCTATTATGTCATGGATTACATCAGTGGCGAGAACCTCAAGGAAAGGCTCAAACGTACTGGTCAGCCGTTGACCGATGATCAGGCTAACCAGGTGCTCATCCAGGTGCTGGACGCGTTAAACGAGGTTCACTCCAATGGCATTTGGCACCTTGACCTCAAGCCGGCCAACGTGATGATCAACAATGACGGTATCGTCAAGCTCATCGACTTTGGCGCCAGCAAGCAGTTTAACAACAAGACGGGTGGGGCATTGTCCACCTCGTCGGTGACCTATACCAATGGTTTTGCTCCCATCGAGCAGATGGAGAAAAGCTATGAGAAACTGGGACCATGGACCGATTTCTATGCACTGGGTGCGACACTTTACAACGTGTTGACCAACCAGCGTCCGCCCATGCCCAGTGACATCAATGATGATCACACTCCCGACAAGCATCTTTCCTTGCCATTACCCTCAAGCGTGAGCAACAAGACACGAGATATGATCTTGTGGCTCATGAAGACCAATCGCAAGGAGCGACCCGCTTCGGTCAAGGAGATCATGGATAGTCTCAAGATCAATCAGTCAGGAGCAAAGAACCATCATACTGGCGAAACGACAATCCTGCAAACCCCTGTTACTAATTCTACTCCTTCGGCATCTTGGTCAGCTCCCGTTGCTCAACCCGAGCCTCAGCCCTATCGCGAGGAGGAGCAATATGACTCAGAGAACAGTAGCTCTGAGACTACCAAGAAGACCAAAAAGGCCATCATCGTTGCTGCTTTTGTTGGTCTGTTGCTTGCTCTGGGTGGTTACTACATGTACAATGGCGGTTTCAGTGGTAGCACCGAGGAAAAAGAGACCGTTGACTCTGTGCAAAACCAGTTGGTGACCATTGCCCTTGGCGAGGGACATTATTCTGGTCCAATTGATGAGGCAGGAAAGCCTAATGGCAAGGGAACCGTGGTGTTTAATAACGGTGACAAATGCGAGGCTAGTTTTATCAATGGTGTGATCAAGGTCGACACCATTACCTACCGCTTTAATGATAATGGAGATGTGTTTGTCGGATCAATTAAGATCGATAATGACGTTGCTGCATTATATGAGGGAAAATTGACCAAAAAAGACGGCTCCTATTTCGTCGGCTCATTCAAGGATAGCTCTCCTGACAAGGGTACCTGGTATGACAAGAAAGGGAATCCTGTTAAATAACTGAATGATAGTGGTTATGGGCCGCAGATTGTACATATCGCTTATTGCAATGATGCTGTTGTCGTTCACCGTGTGTGAACAGGCTACAGCACAGATTGTGCGATCTACACCCAAACGTGAGACTACACCCAAACAGAATAAACCCAAAACGACCACTACCAATAAACCCAATAAAACGACCACCAGGAAGACCAGTCAACGGACCCGGTCAACCGGTTCAAGCAGCCGTTCAAGCGTTACAGCGGTTCCATCTTCCTCGTCGGCAGCCAATTCGTCGACAGTCTATGACGTGACGTTCACTTGCAATATGGACGATGCTGATTTATACATCGATAACGCCTATATGGGTTATGCTAATGGTACCTATAACATCAAGGGTGGGTCCCATTACGTTCATGTTGTGGCCGAGGGTTGTGACGATTACACGACAACCATCAACGTCTCAAGTTCCAGGAGGAGTTTTAAACTCAACATGAATAATGACATCTCACAGCCGCTTCACACCCTGCTTGATGACATGGTGTTTGTGCAGGGTGGATCATTTATCATGGGAACCAAGGAGGATGCCGGAGCCGAGTATGATGAGATGCCCGCCCATGAGGTCAAGCTCTCGTCGTTCTACATCTGCAAGTATGAGGTGACTCAAGACCTCTGGATCGAGGTGATGGGGAACAATCCCAGCGAGAATGTGGATGAGTCCCTGCCTGTAGAGTCAATCACGTGGGATGATTGTCAACTGTTCATCAAGAAGCTCAATGCCATGACGGGCATCAAGTTCAGGCTTCCCACCGAGGCTGAATGGGAATTTGCCGCGCGAGGTGGCGTCGAGAGTCGTGGCTATAAATATGCTGGCAGTGACAGTATCAATGACGTAGCCTGGTGTTATGATTTTGATGAGACGACTCATGCGGTTGGCAGTAAGGCCCCCAATGAACTTGGGCTGTATGATATGTCGGGCAATGTCATGGAATGGTGCTCTGATTGGCATGGGCACTATAAACCTGGCCTGCAGCGCAATCCCACAGGCCCCAGACATGGCGAGTATCGCGTGTGTCGCGGTGGTTTCTGGGAGAGTGAGCCCAGCCACTGCACTGTCTCTTACCGAGTCCCGGTTGCCCCTGAGGATCACAGCAGTACCCTCGGCTTCAGGTTAGCGGCGACATCAATAAAAAGCAAACGATGATTATATCGAGATAATATGAAAAAGTTAGTTGTCATACTATTAGTTTTCACAATCATATCGCTGATGCCTCCAGCACCAGCGTTTGGCCAAATTGTCAGGCCCAAAAAAGAACAACCCACGACACCCCCATCGAGTTCACACTCCAATAAGAATTCAAACCAATCAACGACCAGGACCAGATCCACGACGAGGACGACCACTCGCACAAGAACGACGCGCACGACAAGGACCCGTCAGACGACCAACCGCACCAGGGGATCCTATAACCGTTCCCGTAGTAGTGTCAGGGAAGACAACACGCCCGTTATTGAGGTGTCTTTTGGCTGTAATGTAAATGATGCAATCATTATCATTGAGGATGAGGAATACAATGTGGACGATAGCTGCGTGCTCAAGGAGGGACCACATTTGGTAGAAATCGAGGCCGAGGGCTATCAAGACTATTCCGAGACCATCGAGGTCGATGAGGACAACAACTACTTCTACTTTGAATTGGAAGAGATACCCTATGAGTATGTTGAGCCTGACGAGGTGCCCGAGCCCACTATGCCATATGTGGAGCCCGAGGAACCGGTCGTTGCTCCTCCCGCCCCAGCGGCAAACCAAGACATGCCCGAGGAGTGGGTAACCGTCAAGGGCATCACATTCTCGATGGTATATGTGCAAGGCGGCACTTACACCCGATACCGACTGCCCGAGGTGGGTGACCTGCATCCAGGCAGTGTCCCGCCCGCCCACCAGGTGACATTGTCAAGCTATTACATTGGCAAGAATGAGGTGACTCGCGGGTTGTGGTATGCCGTCATGAACGATAGTGTTCTCAAGGATCATCCTAAGGACCCGATGTCCAATGTCTCATGGGACGATTGTCAAGCGTTTTTGGTTAAACTTAATAACTTGACAGGCAAGAACTTCTGCCTGCCTACCGATGCCGAGTGGGAATTTGCGGCCCGTGGTGGCGTCAAGAGTAGAGGGTATGCCTTCTCGGGTAGCAACAATATCGATGAAGTGGCATGGCACAACGGCAATAGTGAGATGGAGTTCCATGAGGTTGGGCTGAAGAAACCCAATGAGTTAGGCATTTATGACATGACAGGTAGTGTGTGGGAATGGTGTTCTGACTGGTCATGGAATTGGCGCGAAGATGTTGACACAAGCGCCCCATTGGTCAATCCCACAGGCCCCGCGACGGGCAAGAACCGCGTGGCTCGAGGTGGCGGACTGCTTACCGAGGACGAGAACTGTTGTGTTTGCCGACCTGACCCGACAAGCCCCGACACCAGCAGTGACGAGTTGGGCTTCCGCCTGGTCCTCAAGTGAAATAAAGATAGTTGTTTTAAGGGATTAACTGTATCAGCAAGTGGGATTTTCCGCTTGTTGGTTTGCTGTTGTTGGTGACCCTTGGTTTTCGGGGCGTAGCCGCTTGATTTTCCAGCCGATTGCCGCGATGAAAATCGACATCAAGGGGCTGAGGTAATTAAAGAAACAATAAGGCAGATAGGTGAGGGTAGGGACGCCCAGTACCGTCGCCTGGGTCATGCCGCACGTGTTCCAAGGCACCAGCACCGATGTGACCGTTACGGCATCCTCGGTGGTACGGCTAAGCAATCGGGCTTCATAGCCTTCTTTCTCATACACGTTGCGGAACATGTCGGCAGTGAGCACAATGCTGATGAACTGGTCACCGGTGGCCACATTCAGGAACATGCCGGTCCCCACTGTCGATGCGACCAGGCTCACCCGTGTGCGCACCCAACGGATAATGACGCTGGTGATGCTTTCCAGCATGCCACTGGCCACCATCGACGCTCCAAAGCACATGGCACAGATGATGAGCCAAACCGTGTTGAGCATTCCCGCCATGCCCCCAGTGGATACCAGATCGTTGAGCGAAGCATTGCCGGTGTCGATGGCGGTCGAGCCATAATAGGTGATGGCAAGCCCCTTGGTTAGCGCCGCTGCTGTGCCCAGCGAAGCATCGTTGGCAATCTGGGCCAAGAGGTGAGGTTGCAGGATGAGCGCCATGATGCCCGCCATGATCGACGAGGCAAACAGCACGATGCATGACGACACCTGGCGGGCGATGAGCACACCAGTCACAATCGGGACAAGCAGGGTCCATGCCGAGATGTTGAATGTGGATGATAATCCCAGGGTGTATTCCTCGACATGCAACGCACCCTCACTGCCCCTGCCCAAGCCGGCAATGAGAAAGATGATGAGCGTAATGCTAATCGTGGGGACTGTCGTATACATCATGTAACGGATGTGCTTGAAAATGTCAACCCTGGTGGATGATGACGCTAGAATGGTCGTGTCGCTCAAGGGTGACATCTTGTCACCAAAGTAGGCCCCCGAAATGATGGCACCAGCCGTCCAAGCCTCGCTCACGCCCAGGGCGTCACCGATGCCCAGCAACGCGACTCCAATGGTGGCAATCGTTGTCCACGAGCTGCCCGACAGCAACGACACCAGCGCACAGATGGCGCACGCGCTCACGAGAAAGAAGCGAGGTGAAAGAATCTGCACACCATAATAAATAAGCGTGGGCACCACGCCGCTCACCATCCACGACCCCGACAGCATACCCACCGACAGCAAAATCAATATCGTGATGAAGATGCCGCCCATCGTTTTGGTCATCTGATCCTCAAATGCCTTCCAGGGCACGTGATAGACGGTGGTGGAAATCAGCACGCACACAGCCATGCCCATCACGAGGGCAATCTGGCTGCCGCCGCTCAGCGAGTCACTGCCAAAAAGCGCGATGGCCACGGCCAGCAGGCCAATGAGCACCACGACGGGTATGATTGATATGAGGGGATGAGGAAGTTTACGGTCAGTCATGTCAACTTATTTTTTTGCAAACCTACAAAAAATAATCGGCATGACCTCCACATTTCCTGAAAAATATCACCTGGCGGAGGATTAATTGAAATAGAAAGAAATATCATTAAAGTTATCATTTTTGCATTAGGGGCTTCCACGGACACAAATAATAAAGTATGAATATCATTTTTGTTCTTGCCATTGCGAAAATAATAGTAATTTAATGTGACATTTTTGAGGGAAAATGTCTAAATTTGTGATTGATTTAAAACGATTGATGATTAACCTAAAACAGATAAAACAATGAAAAAAGAAATTTACCTAAAAACCCTGCTCCTGCTTGCTTTGATGCTAAAAGGTAGCCTTGCTGCAAATGCTGATAGCTTTGAGATTGATGGTATCCACTATGAGACAAATGGTTACAATGAAGCAACCGTAATCTCAGCGGATTATAATTATACTAGGCGCATCGACATACCAGAAACTGTTTATTATGCAGGTTCTTCTTATACAGTCACATCGATTGGTGATTACGCCTTTTATGATTGCCAATCGTGGTTAACAAACGTGTCTATACCAAGTTCCGTTGAATCAATTGGATGGGGCGCTTTTAGTTCTTGTCGCAAACTATACGAAATAAATATTCCGTATAGCGTCAGATGGATAAGCGAGTATGCCTTCAATGGCTGTAGTGGCCTCCAATCTATTTATGTGAACAATAATAACAACAATTATGATTCTCGAGAAGATTGCAATGCAATCATAGAGACTTCAAGCAATAAGTTAATTGCAGGCTGCATGAATACTGTTATACCTAACACCGTTACTTCTATCGGTGTTAGTGCGTTTGATGGCTCCCAAAGCCTTACCGATATTATAATTCCTAATTCAGTTACTGCCATTGGTGGCGCTGCGTTCAGTGGCACAGGGCTGACTAGCATTACTATTCCCAACTCTGTCACTACTATTGGTCCAGAGGCGTTCGATGGTTGCACTGAGTTGGCTGACATCAATATCTCTAATTCCATTACCTCCATAGGTACAGATGCGTTTAAAGGTACCGCATGGTACAATAATCAACCAGATGGACTCATCTATATTAGTCAGATAGCATACAAATATAAAGGGAACATGCCCGCTGGAACAAATATTATTATCGATAATGGAACATTGGGAATCGCAGGAGGCGCATTTCAACAGTGCAACGGATTGACAAACATAACCATTCCTAACTCAGTATTTTTCATTGGTAGTGAGGCATTCCGAGGTTGTACTGGTTTAACAAAACTGACAATCCCCAACTCAGTCACAAGAATCGATGACTATGCGTTCAATAACTGCACAGGGCTGATTGAGTTAGAATGGAATGCCATAGAATGCGGATCTAACGGTTATATGACAACATCAAATATAGAGACAGCCACTATTGGCGAAAGCGTTAAAGTGATACCTTCCCGTTTTTTATCAGAATCAAAGATTACGTCTATTCACATTCCTAACTCGGTAATAACAATAGGCTCTAACGCATTTTATAACTGCGCAGGACTGACAAGTATTGACATCCCTAATTCCGTCACCACAATCGGTGCGGCAGCTTTCTCGGGTTGCAACGGTTTAACTGCTATAACCATTCCAAATTCAGTGACTTCTATTGGTCTTTCTGCATTTAGGAACTGCAACAAATTAAAAACCGTTTTTTTCAATTCAGTAGAATGTGATGATTTCTCACAAAGTAATAACATGAATGCTGTTTTTGATTCTGTAGAGACAATTATCGTAGGTAATAGCGTAAATCGAATTCCGGCTAATTTTGCTAGAAAAATAGGTACTTTAACTAATTTGACTATCGGCAACTCCGTTTCAACTATGGGCAACGAGGCGTTTAAAGACTGCTTAGGAATAAAGGATTTGACATGGAATGCCAAGAATTGCAGTTCTAAAGGATCTATGCCTTCATCTAATATTGAGCATGTCACAATTGGAGATGAAGTCGAGTTAATACCAGGCAGTTTTGTGGGAGAATCAAAAATCACAGAACTAACTATTCCTAATTCTGTCACAACTATCAGTAATTACGCATTCTATAAGTGCTCAAATCTTTCTGCCATCAATAGTTACCCCACAACTCCGCCCACATTAAGCCAATATAGTTTTTACGGTGATTATGGCGTGCCACTATATGTTCCCCAAAGAGCAAAGAATGCCTATTCTAAAGCTACTTACTGGAAAAACTTCACTTCAATATACCCTGTTGAGACCATTGAATTTGCTGATAGTGCTGTTGAAGCTATTTGTCTTGCGAATTGGGATACCAATAACGATGGGAAGTTTAGTTTCGAAGAAGCAGAAGCTGTAACTAATTTAGGTAGTGTTTTTAAAGGTGATTCGATAATCACATCATTTAATGAATTGCAGTATTTCACGGGGCTGACCAGTCTTGGTTCGTTTGAGAATTGCATTAATTTAGAAAGCATCGTGCTCCCCGAAACTATAACATCAATTGGTGGTTCTTTTAAGAATTGTAGCAGCCTTAGATATTTGAGAATTCCAAGTTCAGTGACTAATATCTATTTCACGGCCTTTGAGAATTGTCCACTTGACCTGGAAATTGCCGATGGCAACGTTAACTATATGTCAGAAAATGGCGCTGTCTATCGGATATTCGATAATAGCACAATCCGACAGCTAATGTATGTGAATAACAGTTGCACGTCGTTTTCAGTAAAACCATACGTTTCTGATATATACGAAAAAGCTTTTTGGAACGCAACAAATCTGGAATATGTGACATTTGAGGGCTTTTCTGGCACAACATATCATGATTATGTTTCAATCGGGCCACTTAATGGCTCCGGTGGAAACTCTTATAACACATTCAAGAATTGTCCTCTCAAGGAAGTCGTACTCAATGGTCCTATAGAAAGAACGATTTGGGATTCCATTTATGATGATTATTATGTCTTCCAGAATAATGAGACGCTTGAGAAAGTGACACTGGGCAGTAGAATCTCATATCTGTATGACACAATGTTTGATGGATGTAGCAACCTGAGTACCGTCATTGCAGAAGGCGAAATCACCCATGTAGGAGTTCATGCTTTTAGAGGTACAAAATGGGCTAAGGACGAGAGCGAAGATGGTGTGGCTTATCTCGGCAATTATGCAGCTTCATACGATGGGGATTCTGAGGATGTTTCCTTTAAGAACACGACATCGGGGATTGCAAAAGGCTTTTTCTCAGGTGTTACTGGTTTAGGTCGGGTTGTCTTGCCAACAAGTGTGACAAATACATCAAATCTGATGTTTTATTGTAGCGAAGTTGAAGAAGTCGTGATACCACAGAATATCAACAACATTGCCTATAATACTTTTGTGTATGCTAAAGTACGCAAGTTGATTATTGAAGATACCGACACAACTCTTAATATCGGTTGCAGCTACGATGATCCTTGTGGGGCGTTCTCCGATGCCAGTGTTGGAACGGTCATCATTGGTCGTCCATTGAAAGAGTATAGTAAAGAGAATCTATTATATTTTAATCGGCAATCTAATCATCCATTCGGAGAATCAGCCATAGGAAAGGCTATAATTACAAGAGATTTAGATATCTCTGATTGGTTTAATGGATGCCAAGTTGCTTCTGTTGAATTCCCACAAGATTTGTCATCAATTGGTTCTTATGCATTTAAGTATGGTAATGACTATCCATCCCAATACTCTTATTATTACAATTATACGTATTATTATGATGAAAGGTACATGAGATCGGTTACTATACCAAGTACTGTGACAAGTATCGGCTACCAAGCATTTTACATGAGTCTCTTGGATACGGTCACTTGTTTGGCTACAACCCCACCAGCTATCGACAATTCAAGTTTTGCTTATCGTTATGACTATATTACGCTTTATGTCCCAGCAGGTTGCAAGGCTATCTATGAAGCATCTGACATTTGGAAAGATTTTCATGAGATTATTGAATTGGCTCCTACACAGGCTCCTGGTGACGTAAATGGTGACGGTAACATAGCTATCAATGATGTGACTAATCTTATTGATATTTTACTTAGTGGAGGTGATATCCCAGCAGGAGCCGATGTGAACGGCGACGGCGAGGTGACCATCAAGGACGTTACCGACTTGATCGACATGCTGCTGAACGGCAATTAACGACATGATTAGATAATACTTGACCGAGGAGGGTGTGCCAGGATGATGGCACATCCTCTTCACGGGATCTGTAGATTCTTTCCGCTTTATCATTGATGAAGTCAAGGACTGGAAAAAGTCAGTCTTGACAGATGGACAATGGAACACGCTGAGTTCTTCTAAGTCCTCCAATCAGTCCCATATTGCGAAACAATGGCTGCGTAAATTCCCCTGAAAATGTATGGGAATTATGCATAAGTTATATTTCTTATAAAAATAGTTTTCTTTACTTATATAGCTAAGTCCTGTAATCCAAGCGATTACGGGGCTTTTCTTGATTGGCTTCATTGTCCGTTTTTCTTATAAAATCATTCGTTTTGATTATACATTTGGGTGTGAACTTTGCAATGCCGATGACAACGGAGTCAAGGCATTAAAAAATTTACTACTATGAAATTAACTAATCTAATCCTGCTTACGGAGGACGATTACAATCAGTTGGTAGAAACGATTGCTAATCGCGTCATCCAACAATTGCAAGGAAAAACACAATGTTGAACAACCCAAGTCTGATGACGGCTTTGTCTTTCAGGAAGAAGCTGCAAAATTACTCAAGGTAAGCCTGCGCACGCTTATCCGATGGGATAAGAGTGGCTATCTGCCCAAGCGCCATGTTGGGCGACGTGTAGCCTATCGTCGTGAAGACATCAATCGCCTGGCAGGAGCAGGCCAGTGCCATGATTAGCGAATTGATGATACCTCTCTGCTTTTTGACATTGCGGAGAGGTGTCCTCATATGAGTACTTTGCAGAATAATCTTAATATTCTTGTACCATGAATGATTTTTCTGAAAACTCAACCACGGGCAATGTCATTGACCCGATGAGTGCGGCGATGTTAGTCGCTAAAAACGGAAAAGAACGTCCAACGGCTGACCAGTATGCCGCTGATGGCCAGTTCGTGCCTGAATCGCTGCGCCTGCTGCACGACATCATCACTGCAGCAATAACCTATGACAGTGCGGCAGACCAGATTGATCCTGGCGCCGTGAAGGAGATTCTTGATGTTGGACGAATCACCCCCGAGGAAGTGGACAACGATGACTGTGACGAGGTGCCCATCCTGTATGCCGGCAGTAAAGAATCGCCGATGATGACTCTGCAAAACTTCTCGGTCATCATCGGTGTGCCAGGTACACGCAAGACATTCGGCTGCTTGCTGCTGGTGGCCGAATATCTGAGTGCGTGTGCCCGCCCGCGCTCCAACTATTTCATTCGAGCCGATGCCGAGCCGGGCCGTGTGCTGTGGATTGACACGGAGCAGGGTAGAGGCAGGGCACGACGCATCAAGCGCCGCATGAGGCGTATTCTTGACTCTGATGCCACCTTGCTTGATGTCTTTGACCTGCGCGAGATAGACCCGCCCAAGCGCCTGATGGCATGTGCATTGGCTATCGAGCAATATCGTCCGTCGCTTGTGGTCATCGATGGCATTGCCGACTTGTGCAATGATACTAACAATACTGTTGAGGGTGCCATCATCCAGCAGTTTGTGATGAAGTTCTCATCACACTACAATTGCCACATACTCACTGTCATCCACGCCAATCTGAATGACGTGATGAGCGGGGGAAAGGTGTTGCGTCCGCGTGGTCATGCGGGCTCAAACCTGTTCCGCAAAACCGAAACGGCCATGGTATTCAATGCTGATGGCGAGATAACGAAAGTCTCCTTCGAGAAAGCCCGTGGTAAGCGCCCTGAGGACTTTTGTTTCAAAGTGAACGACCATGGCTTGCCAGAGGTGGTGGGAGCGCCACAGCAGGACGATGGCCCCACGATGCGCCAGCAAATACGTTATGATGCAATCGCTAACTACTGCCGCAAGTTTCCCAATGGTTGCCGCTATGCCGACTTGATAAAGGAGGTTAAACGAGCGTTCGACAAGAGCGATCGCACTGCCAAGGAAGACATCAAACAGACCATGGAAGCTGGCCTGATTGTCAAGCGCGACAATGGTCTGTATTATGCAACCGATGGTGAAGCCACGTAGGTGAGGTGCAATTTATATCACCCCCTATAAAGGGGGTGTAATATATAAACTGCACCACCCCACGACACCGGAGCGATTGCACAAATAGTGAAATTATTAATACCGATGCACAAACAACTCAAAAATCAGAAACCTATGCGACATACTTTTTCTTCTCACACTGCCAGCGATTATGACTGGAACGACATCCTGCGTCAGGTGGACGTGATGCAGGTTGGTGGACTGGACGACCACGAGACATGGTACCGGGCCTGCTTGTCGCTGCGTGCAGCAGCCATCGAGTCACCGGCCGATGAGGAAACCTTGCGGAAACTGTGGCTCTCGTTGAGCCGTAATAGTGGCGGCTATAAGGGCGACCGTGACGTGATGTCGCAATGGCGCAGCTGCCGCACACCGTCACGAATCTCTCCAGGCACCATCATTGCCCATCTGCGGGCGAATGGTGTGACGATGACACGAGGCCGTAACTCGCTTCCCTATACTCCACGTCGTGTTGCACCAGTAGTGCAATCACGGCCGGAACCGATTTATTACGAAGAGAGATGGGAGGATTACCAACGCACGACTCGGCCTAATGTGGTTGAAATGTCCAATCTGTACAGATCTCTCAAGAGCCTTTATCCTGGCACTCCTGAAGCGTTCCGGCGCTACGAAGTGGGGTATGACGGCCGCCGCACGATGTTCCGCTACCTGGACGTCAACCATCGTCTGCGCCAGATTAAGGCAATGGCTTACTGCAGCGACGGACACCGAGACAAATCGATATATCCGCTCATTAATCGCAACCAGCCCCAAGATGGCCAGCGTGCCGAACTGGTTTACTTTGGCGAGCACCTGCTTGCGCGGCACCCCGACTTTCCAGTAGCCGTAGTAGAAAGCGAGAAAACCGCCATCATCGCCTCGATGGTGATTCACGGCGTGATTTGGCTGGCTACAGGCTCAAAAAGCAACCTCAATGCGCTGAGTGAGCGCAGCGTGCTGAATGGTCGTGATGTAACACTCTATCCTGATGCCGACGCCATTGCTGACTGGCGCAAAATCGCCCAGCAGCACCACTGGCACGATGCCTCACTGCTTATCCCCGATTACGAAGATTTGCTCACAGCCATCGCCCCGACTGCTGACATTGCCGACTATTTCGTCAGCAAGTCTGAGTCAACCCGCAATTCCTCCCATTAATGCTTAATGAGATGCGCTCTTCTCCTGCTGGTATTCGCTTGTCAGTCGATGAGGCGATAGATCATGGCGTAGTTGATGGCCTCGGTGATGCTGTCGGTGTCAAATTTCTCCAGGATGCTTTTGCGGTAGCCTTTCACCGTGTCAAACGACTTGAACATCAGCCGGGCGATTTCCTGGGTGGTGTAGCCCATGGCCGAATACTTGAGAACCTGCGTCTCCTGCTCGGTGAGGGAGATGTAGGGGACCGACTGCCATGTGCCGCTCTCCAGGTCCAGATTCCAACCCTCGTGCGTGCGGTTGTTGAACATCAGTATGGTGTCATCGCCCTGCTTGGTGGGAATGGAGGCCACGCACAACGCCAGCCAGATTTTCCCGTCGGGCATCATCTTGAGGGGCGTCAGTTGATGGTTGATGGTCTGCACCTTTTTGGACACCGTGTTGATGACCCTGAAATTGTAAGATAGCGTGTAATATCGCTTCTCGGCCGCAGGGATGTCCTTGGAAAAATAAAAGCCTGAAGAATTGATTATCAACAGCCGCTCGAGATCCTCCTGCGGCACATTGTCGATATAGAACTTGTAGCCGATTTCCTTGACTTCGCTGGACGACAAGCCGCACAGGAACAACGGGTTCTCGCTGACATACAGGAAGTTCTTCTTGAAGTAGTCGATGATATAGACACTCTTGTAGGTCATGCGCGAGAACGCATCCACCGAGTCCACAACGTCCTGGATGTTGCGGTAATCCTCATCGGTGATCCCCGTCACCGCATTGTCCATGATAAAGAAATCCTCAACCCGAGCCATAAATGTGATCTTTAGAAAGGCCAAAATTACACATTATCCTGCATAAATCCAAAAACACCCATTTGGGTGTTGCTGGCTTAAGAAATCCCCTTTATTTTTGCAGCGATAAAATTTAATTGTTAAATGATTAAATTTTCTTAATTTTTATGATATATTTATCGTTTCTCGATAAATTAATGTATCTTTGTGGCGGAAATGAACATTAAAAGAGTTGTACATTATGAAGAAGACATCTAACAGAGTGTTGAAAACCGTGTGCGTGTTAGCGCTTATCGGCATCGTCTTGTGGGTGGCGTTTTATGCCGTCCAGTCCTATTTTGTCCTGACAACAGGCAGCGGCAAGGGTGTCATCAACTGGGGCTCTCCGAACATAGGTCCCAAATTAGCCCTGTTCTTCGTTAACCGTCTCTTCATCCTTTTGATGGCGGGGCTGATGGCTGCGTTTGTGTTCAACATCCTCAAATACCTGAAAGGGGGAACGATATTCAACCGTGCCAATGTGGTGCTATTGTGGATCATGGCCATTGTGCTACCCATTCATTCGTTCATCAGTGATAACATGGGCTATGCCTGCTCAGCGACGGATCACTATGAATGGGGCCTGACCGACACCCCGTTCGTCTATGCGATAGTGGCAGTACTTGTAGCCATACTTTACAAGTTGGCCTATGACGCCGCCGAGGAACAGAAGTTAACCATTTAACACCCATTTGCACTATGATTATCGTGAATCTTGATGTTATGATGGCGCGCCGCAAGATGTCGCTCAATGAACTGAGCGAACGCGTTGGAATCACGATTGCCAACCTCTCGATCCTCAAGACCGGCAAAGCCAAGGCCGTCCGCTTCTCTACCCTTGACGCCATCTGCCGCGCCCTGGACTGCACCCCTGGCGACATTCTCGAGTATCGCAACGACTAACGCCTTTATTTCAAGCCTCTTATAAAATGGGCGCCTTCTCTCCCCAAGTGGGGAAGAAATACCCATCTAGGGCTTCGTACGCCCTTACCAAACCGATTGATTTTGCTTCAACAAAAACTCATTTTTAAATAAATCATTTATTATGAGAAGATTGTGGACATTCTTTATGCTCGGAAGCCTGTTCTTTGACATCATGGGTCAAAACGGGCAGGACTCCATCATGGAGGTCACGCTCCCTGAGCTGGTGTTTACCGAGAATCTCATCAAGCACAGGCCTAAAAGCGATGTGTTTAAAATCACCGAGAATCATCGCAAGGGCGTTACCAATGTATTCGATATAATGAACTTGCTGCCTGGTGTGAAGTTTGACCAATTGAAATCAAAAGTCAGCGTTAAGAACGACGAACGGGTGCTTGTGATAGTTGACGGGCAGGAACGAAACTTTGATTATGTCAGGGCAATTGATCCTAAAAGGGTCAAGGAGATAGAAATCATCCATGAATTGCCTGGCAGATACGTTATTGCCGGCTATAAATATGTCATTGACATCAAACTCAAAAATGATTATGTGGGAAACGGCTTGTCCATTAACAACTTCACGATTGTATCGCCTGGCAACAATGGCGATGACCACATTGTCAATGAGCAACCCAACATCCAGTACTCGCATACCGACAAGAAATGGAACTTTAACGTTGGCTATGTCTATGGCCATATCAGGTGGAACTACCCGATTTCCTACAGTAAGGTCTATCCAGGTCTGTCCGATTTGTCCAGCAAGGAATACACTACGGACAATCCCAATGACCACAATAAGAGCAATGCACATGCGGCAAATCTCGGTCTGGACTGGAAAGTTGCCGACAACCAGACGCTGTCACTGCGGGGCTCTTTTATACATGACAACAGGCGTCATTCTACCCAATATGACTACACGGGCACTTCCACGGACAATGTGCCAACAAAATTTAGCGAACTGATAGGCAATGACGTGAAAAGCAATGACTTCAAGTTTTCTGTTATCTATAACTGGACCATCTGCCAAAAGTGGAAGCTATATGCTGACTTGAACTACAACCTATTCAAGACAGACAATCGCAATACCTATTCGATGAATGAAACCTTACTCAACGATGTCTATTCCACCCACAAGAAGAATTATTATAAGGGAACCGTTGATGCAGTGTTCAGCCCAAATGACAAGCTTTCTGTGGATTTTGGATATTCGGCCACTTGGGCCCTCTACAGATTCGGCCAACGCAATATTCCTGTTACAAAATCAGATGAGAACAGGCACAATGTGTTCTCCTATCTCGATTACACGTTGAACGACAAGTTGAGTGGACGAGTAGGACTGGCCTTCGAGTCTATCCATATTAGTGACAAGGTTACTTCCAATACATACAATCGACTGCTACCTGTAGCATCGCTGAATTTTGTCCCTTCACAGAATGTGCAGGTCAGCGCCGACTACTCCACAAGGATGGAATACCCAAAACTGTATCAGTTATCGCCCATCGGATATAACCTGGACGACAGGATGGTCTTTCAGGGGAATCCTGGGCTGAAACCCAGTTTGAAACACGAAGTGAACCTGCAGGCGGTGCTGTGGCAGAATCTCATTATGGCGGGTGTTTATCAGTCTTCCAAGCATGCTATCAGCGACTATTATAGTCACGTGGATGAATTGTATCAGCAGTCATTCGTGAACACGAGGCACTCCGCACTCGCGTTCGTGATTATGCACGACTGGAGCATCAATAAGAACCTCACATGGAGCAATTCATTGCAGTACTCTCATATGAACATCAGTTGGGATACTTATAAAAACCATGCTAACAACCTGAACTTCAGCAGTAACTTGTCCTATTATATCAACCCGTTCAAGACAAGGCTTGAGGTGGATTATTCACGCTCGTTGCGCCAGGTGCCTTTGCTTCAAGGATATGAGCAGCAGGAGCAGGACATGTGGGCGGTCTCATTGTTCAAGACCTTCTGGCACGACAGGATCAATGTCTCGCTCACCTATTTGCCACCCATCCGGTTTGGCGTGCGGGAGTATCAGCAACGCGCCATTGATACTGACTTCTATAAAGAGCATCAACGCTTGAACTTGAAGACCTATGACAACCTCATACTGCTCAGGGTGGGATTCCGTCTGAACAACAACAAGCGCTTCAAAGTCAAGAACCAATCAAAATTTGACGACGAGAAGAACAAAGACCGGGGACTGCTTTGAGCAGCCATGCTGGCCAAGACAAGCGCAACCGCCTCATGAACAATACATCACCGAAATCTAAAAGAAAATGAGTGTTTAGGCATGATTTTTGCTACCTTTGTCGATGAAACGTTTATCATCTTAATGACATGATACTGGATCTCTTCAGATACATATATTATCGCATGGCACATGCCTATATGAATTTTGGATGGAGCAAGAGTTTTTCTTATCACTGCTCTAATTCAAATGTTGGAGTTTGTATATCTTCGAATATCATGACAGTAGCTTTAATTATAGCATATTTTATGGTTGGAAATTTACAACGTAATCAATTATATTATATAGCTATCGCAATTATTCTTATTACAGGAATACCGATGAGTAAGATTTTCTACATGAGAGATGATGACAAGTTCTACGATGAGCTAAACCTCAAATATAAGGACGAAAAGCATAGAATAATCAAGGGCGGCTTGGTGTTTCTTTACTTTTTGCTTTCTGTCATTGGCTGTGTCTGTTGTGTAATATTAGTTATCTGATTATGTGATAGACCACAATACTGTCGTCTTTTCAAGGTCTAATCGGCTGGCTTACCTTTGTGTAAACCAACCGTTTTACAAGGGCAGCCACGCCGGCCAAGACGAGCGTAACAGCCTGTAAAAACTAACGAACAGAAACAGCTTCAATACCGAGTTCAGCCGAGGGTACGTCATGTCGCCCTCGGCTGACTATTCACCCTTTTGGGTGTTGCGGGCATCGTTTTTGATAGGTGTTTTTGTCTCGCCAAACTGATATCGAAAAATAACGAGAAAAATCTCCATTTGGGCACCTGTCTCTAAAATATTCTTTCCACGTCACTTTTCGACTTACTAATTCGTTATATATATGAGCGAGCTCAAACGAGAATAATAAAAATCATTGTATAACACATAAAGGTAGAGAAAATGAAATTTGCTGAAATGATAGTCCTTTTAGGGATTTTTGTTGTGCTTCCAATCATTATCGTGGCAATTGTGGCACGTGCAAAGACAAACGCCACTAATAAACGCGCCCAAATTGCGCTGGCCGCAATTGAGAAGAACTCTGATGTGGATTTGGAAGAATTCTTCAAGAAGATGAACCCACCTCGCCCCAGTATCAAGGAGCGACTGCTTGACAAGCTATTGTACGGTTGTATCTTCACCCTTTTTGGTACGGGAATCTATGTGGCTCTGGCTATGTTCAGTTTAGTCATTGATGAAGTCAATGCTGACATGTTCATCGGACTGTCCTTCGTAGCAGTACCGTCGTTAGGTGTTGGGCTTGCTTTCCTTATCAATTACTTTGTGGGGCGAAAGGTACTGAAGCAAGAGATTGAGGCTGAAGCCAGAAACCAGGCGTGACCCGCGAGCAATTCATAGAGATTATCAAGACTGAACAGGAAGCGCTTAGGCGCTTTCTGCTCGCACTCTGCTGTGGCAATCGGGATGAGGCAGACGACATCGCACAGGACGCACTGGTGAAGGCTTACCTATCCTGTTCTAAGTATGAGGAATGTGGAAAAGGCACGGCATGGCTCTACCGTATCGCCTACAATATGTTTATCGACACGAACCGCTGTCGCCGAACCATGCAACCCTTGGATGCGCTCGAAAAACGTGAGGATTCCTCTTTTGCAGCCGACCGCGAATTTCGTTACCAAGCTCTCTACATAGCTTTGGAGCAATTGCCGCCAAAAGAACGAATCGCAATATTGCTCTTCTATCTTAAAGGTTATTCAATCAGGGAAATAGCCGATATTGTAAATGTGACTGAAGATGCTGTGAAGAAGCAGCTATCACGAGGCAGAGACAAACTTAAAACCCTTTTGAAAAATGAATGACGACAAAAGAATACAGGAACTTTTCGACAGTTTCACCCCAGCGCTTAAGGACAACGAGTTGTTCAACAAACGGTTGGAAAGGAAATTCGCCATGATTGATGAAATCCAACAGGCAGAGACGAAACAAATACGCCGTTACCGCATGGCTGTGGTTGCAGCCTTCGTGGCAGGTATTGTCCTTGGCAGCGGACTTCTAGTCTTCATCCTTGCCATACCGTCCGACACCCCCCTGTTCACTTTCGGCATCAATTTCTACCCGCTACAGTTCATCGAGCAGAACAGTCGCATGATTTGTGTGCTGCTAACCTCGCTGATGATTGCGTTCTGCATCATTGCCATGATGAATACCAGCGAAATGGTGAGCAGAATAAGAGGCAGGGAAATGTAACAAAACAGGAAAATAGGGACGCTCCCTTGATGTCGATAATTATTTATACGACAAAAGCACACTGATTTCATAAAAGACGGACAAGATAGCCAAGAAAAGCGTAACAGCCTGTAAAAACTAACGCACAGAAATAGCTTCAATACCGAGCTCAGCCGAGGGTGATGCCACATCCTCGGCCGGCTCGTATAATGCAATTGAGTGTGTGTTGAATTAATCCAACAACTTGACCAAATCCTTTTTATATTTTGCTTCTTTTTAATGGGCATTAAAACGATGCAAATCGATTAAATTAGGGAACGATGTAACTATGTTTTGACAAGAATTTTCCAGAGAGATGTCATTTTGGGGCAAAAATCATAGTTTGTGATAAAAAAGTGTGGAATTTTTGCAATAATTCGGGTTTTATCAATTTTGTTTTATAAAAAATTCCTAACTTTGTAAGCCAAACTTAATAATCTCACCTAATTCTTATTAAATATAATTTATATGAGTATCAGTAAAGATGTCATCAAACAATGCCTAATTAGTAAGCAACGCGAGGTGGATGAGGCGGTGATTGTGAACCGTCCCATAGACTTTGAAGAGAATGGCAACTATGTGATAGTTGGCGTGAGACATGCGGGTAAGTCGTACCTGCTATATCAGCGTGTGCGCCAGCTGCAGGCTGCAGGAAAGGGATGGGACGAGATTCTTTTTGTGGACTTTGAGGATGAGCGTCTGGCTGAATTTCAGACAGAGGACTTCAACAGTCTGCTGGAGGCTCATCTGGAACTGTATGGCAAGAAACCTATAGTGTTCTTGGATGAGGTGCAGAACATTCCGCATTGGGATAAGTTTGTGCGGAGACTGGCTGATGCTAAATATAGGGTATATGTGACGGGCAGCAATGCGAAGATGCTGAGCAAGGAGGTGGCAACTACGCTGGGCGGAAGATTCTTTATCTATGATGCGTACCCATATTCATTTAAAGAATACCTGGCAGCGCTGCAGGTGGAACTGAAGGAGCACTGGGAATATGACACGATACAGCGGAGCGAGGTGAAGCGACATCTGAATGAGTACTTCTATTACGGTGGTCTGCCAGAGATCCTGTCGTTTAAGAATAAGCGAGCCATGCTGTCAAGCCTATACCAAAAAATTTATCTGGGTGACATCTGCGCACGAAACAATATTAAGAACGACCGCGTGATGAACATATTGATCAAGAAGATGGCAGAGAGTGTGAAGCAACCGCTGTCGTTCAACCGGTTGAAGAATGTGATTGTGGCAACAGGGGCTCCTATCAGTGTGCCAACGACTATAGATTATGCTGGATATGCTGCTGACAGTTGGCTGATATTGCCCATGCAAAATGAGGTAGGCAAACTGACAGAGAAGGAATCACAGAAGAAATATTACTTTATAGACAACGGCTTACTTAACCTCTTCCTGATGAATTCCGAATCATCGCTGTTGGAGAATATGGTAGCAGTGGAACTCTGTAGACGGTATGGTAAAGAGAATGTTTATTATATGAATGCAGATAAGGAAATTGACTTTATTCTACCCGAAGAGAAACTCGCCATCCAAGTGTCGTACAGCATCAAGGATGAGACCACTTACAACAGGGAGGTGTCACCACTGGTGAAGTATGCAAAAGGACATCAAGATTGGAAGTGTATGCTCATTACTTACGATGAGGAGAGCATGGAAGAAGGAATACCCGTGGTTCCAGTGTGGAAGTGGCTGATGGACGTGTGACTTAGGGAGTATGAGCATTTCTCCGAAAATGGGCAAGGGGATGTGCTTGCTTCATCGAAAAAGGACGGTAATGATAATATCCATTTACCTTCGGCCATCAGATCACTGAGCGCAGGGGTGGAGGAAGTGATGAAAGATGCCTTCAAGACGGCATAGTCAAACCGACAGCGAGTCTGGAAAAGAAGCAACGAGGCTGATACCGAAAAGGTACTGGTCTCGACTTTTTTTCGGTTCGGTTGGTTATGGTGGTAATGAGTTGCTAATTAGACACTGCTGCTCCCAGGCAAGGATGGATGGTATCCGACATGAATCCAAAGTACCCATTTGGGGGTTGTGGGTGTCGGGATTGATGGGTAATTTTGTCGCGTGATTAAAAAAAGTTGCGGAAAAGGGTTTAGTAAATCGACCTGAGTGTGTATATAGAGTGTATGACAGACAGGAAACGACAAATCGAACGGCTGTTCAAGCAGCATTACCGGGCCATGTTCAGGCTGGCCAGCATCCTCTTGCACGACGAAGAGGAGAGCATGGACATCGTGCATGATGTCTTTGCCAGGCTGCTTGCCGACCGCCGTCCGCTGCAGGAGGCGACCGCCGAGGCGTTCCTGCTGTCATGCGTGCGCAACCAGTGCTTGAATGTGATGCGTGACCGCAAGATCGATGAACGGGCCCGACAACTCCTGCTGCTGGAGAGTGAGGTTTCCAACCGTGAAGCCGAGGACATCGAGGCCGAGATCAGCGCGTTGCATCAAGGTGTCGCCGACCTGGAGCCGCCTGTGTGCCGCGAGGTCATCGTGCTGCATTACCGTTACGGGCTCACCTTCCGCGAGATTGCCGAACGGCTGAACGTGAGCGAGACCACGGTTTACAAGCATCTGCGAAGCGCACTCGACCAACTTCGTTTAACATTAACACCACCAGAGCGATGAACAAGACCGAACAACTGTTGATGATGCTTGAGCATCCCGAGCAATACACCGAGCGGCAGTGGCAGGACATCCTTGCCGACGATGAGTGCCGCGAACTCTACTCGTTGATGGCCAAGACCCGCAGCGCCCTTGCCAGCGAGCAAGCCGACGAGCGGCTGAGCGACGAGATGATTGACGCGCAGTGGCAACGCTTGGCTGGGGAGCAGCATGAGCGGGCCGTCATCGTGCCCTTGTGGCGCAAGATCGCCGCAGCTGCCGTTGTGGTAATCGTCTGTGTGGGCATCGCCATTGCAGCGGTGCATACCGGCTTTTTCGGCGTCAGGCACAGCGAAGACCAGCCCGAGAAGGTCGTCCAGCAAGGCAATAACCCAGAGAATACCGTCACCGATGAAGCGCTGACTCCCTCGCCCGACACCTTGTCGATGGCTGCCGAGCCCCGCCTGTTTGAGGAAGTGCCGCTGGAGCAGGTGCTCGCCGAACTCGCTGCCTACTATGGCGTGGAGGTGGAGTACCGCTCGGACGACGTGCGGTCGCTGCGCCTGTTCTATCAATGGGAACCGGAATACTCGCTGGACAAGGTGGTCGAGATGCTCAACAACTTTGAGGCCATCTCCATCCGGCACGAGGGTAACCAGCTGATTGTGGAATCGAAAGACCCGAAGTAACCCTACCCATGAAGCGAACCATCACATTGCTCATGTGCATGGCGTTTGCCCTGCTGCTCACGGCCGTTGCACAAAGTATCACGCACACCTTCAGTGACGTGTCGATGAGCGATGCCCTCAAGTACCTGCAGCAACACACAAGCCGCTACAAGATCGTCTTCATCTATGACGACCTAGAGGACTACAAGGTGACGACCACGGTCAAGAACAAGTCCGTGCCCGACGCCATCCGCCAGATGATCGGTTTCTATCCCATCAAGATGACCAGGAAGGAAAACCGCGAAATCTACGTCGAGGCCATCCTTAAGACCGAACGCCGCCTCAAGGGCGTGGTGGTCGATGAGCACAACTTGCCGTTGCCCTATGCCAACGTCACCCTGCTCAACCCCGCCGACTCGACGATGGTGGGAGGCGGTGTGACCAACGAGAGCGGCCGTTTCGTCATTCCCATCGAGCACGGCAAGGTCATCGCCCGCATCACCTACGTCGGCTACAAACCCGCCTATCGCCTGTGCAACCGCGACAACGTCGGCACTATCAAGATGCACCCCGACATTACCGCCCTCAAGGAAACCGTGGTGACCGCTGCCAAGATGCAGATTGAGCGCGACGGTGCCAATTACACCCTGCGCAACCTGGGCGGCACCATCATGGGCAATGCCGGCAACGCACTCGACCTGCTACGCTGGACGCCAGGTGTAATCGTGAACATGAACGAGGACATCTCCCTCATCGGCCGCGACGGCAAGACCGAGGTCTATCTCAATGACCGCCGCATCACCAACAACGCAGAGCTGAAAGCCGTCACCTCGCAAAATATCAAGCGCGTGGAGATCATCCGTGAGCCTGATGCGCAATATGCCTCCACGGCCAATGCGGTCATCAAGTTATATACGCACAGTTCCATCAAGAACCACCTGGGCGCCAGCTATACCGACATCGTGGACTTCAAGCACAAGGTGTCGAACGCCACGACCCTGACGATTGACGGCAAGTATAACAAGCTGTCGGGCAACGTCTCGCTGGGTTACAGCCGCAACTATTCCCGCAGCCACAACACGCAATATACTCATGCCTACGGCAGTGGCGTCAAAAACGACACCACGAGCTATGCGGGCAGCGGTGACAACTACCTTGTGTTCGCCGGCATCAACTATGCCTTCACGCCCAAGAGTGTTGTGGGTGTTCAATACAGTGGCGATTTTAGCAAGACGGGTATTGACCTGCAGACGTCACGCGAGTACAACCATGGTTTTGTCACTGAGCAGACCGACAAAAAGTGTGATATGGCATTGAGATCAGACCACCAGAGCATTTCGGCCAGTTATTCGTGGCAACGCACCGACGATTCCCGCCTGCTGCTCATCTACGACCGTGCCTATTCCTGGCAGACCAATCGTCAGGACATCCATAGCCCTGGCCAAGACCCCCAAACGATAGACTATTTCAACGACTATGAGATTAGCACGGCCACGGCAAAATATGACTTCGTGACCCGTGGTTGGGAACACAAGACGGGGCTGGAATGGGGCCATGCCAATAATGCAAGCGAAGTGGAGAAAGCGGGCGATAGGCAGCGAAGCGACCGCAACAACTACTGGACCTCGGCCTATTATGCGCTGAGCAAGCAATGGAAGCGATGGCGCTTGAACCTGGGGTTGCGTTACGAGTATGACTACACCAAAACGCTTCAGGACGTCGTTATCCGTTATGAGAAAACCTATCATGACCTGTTGCCAAGCCTAAAGGTGGGCTATCGGGTGAACGACGACCTTGACCTCTCGGCCAGCTATCGCCGCACGCTCGTGCGCCCGTCCTACAACCAATTGCGCTCCACGTTCTACTTTAACGTGTTGCCGCACAACAGTCTGGGCTATTCATCCTTGTCAAATTCTGATTTCATGGCGGGTCATTCCCCGCAAGAGAATTTACCGACCAACAACCTGTCGCCCAATATCATCTACTTGGGCGCCGATGACATTGCTACAGGCAACCCAGAGTTGCGCCCCACGGCTACCGACCGCTTTGCCCTGACGGCACAGTATAAGCATTTTGCGGCCCAGCTGTCCTACAGCCGTGTGGACAATGCCATCCAGACCGTACATCAGTTGTTGAGTTCAGGAGCCTTGCTCCAGAGCCCCATCAACATCGGCCGCATTCATGCCCTGAGCCTCGACGTGGATTATTCCTACAGCAACAGATATTTCAACATCTTCTTGCTGGCATCGGGCACATGGCCCCGCATTCCCGTGCCCTCGTTGGGACGGGACGAGATCGAGAGCAGGCCGTTTGCGGTGCTGAATGGCAACCTTCAGTACAACCTTTCGCAGCATGTGATGTTGGGGTGTGACGTGCTGTATTCCACGCCCTGGACCTCGGGCTGCAGCACCCGTTGCAATTCAAGGCTGGGTTTGAACCTGAGTGTGATGGCACGCCTGCTCGGCGACCGGCTCACCCTGGGCGCCAACTTCAATGACGTGTTCAACCGCAGCATGAGCACCCGCATCGAGACCCAATACATGAACGTGTTCAACAGCACCGACATCCATAACGATTCGCGCAGCGTCTCGCTAATGGTCAGGTGGACGTTCAACACCATCAACAATCCCTTCAAGCGCCGCAGCGGCAATAATGCCACCCTGCAACGCACCCAAGAAACAGTCAACTAGCAGTTAGGAGTTAGGAGTTATTTTGACAACCAACAAATAAAATATCAAGAGAATTATGAAAACAAAAATGTTATTTTTGGCAATGATGGCCTTAATGGCCCTGACAGCCTGTACAACCGAAGAGCCGGAAACACAGCAGCCTATGGACTATGACAACAACCAGGAATTGCCCATGTTCTATTACGACCTGACTAAAGATTTTGCCTTTTGGCCGACGTCCTCGATAGATGACAGCGGCCTGCAAGGCGGTGGCTATGACTTCGCATACTGGCAGCAGCACAAGGCCGAGGCAGAGAATGTTGAAGAAATGATGGCCATGTGCAACATCCCTAAAGATTTGTTGAAAGCCATGTCAACACGTAATTTGGCCATAACCTGCTCAAATTACCCGTATAATTCAACATTCATGGCTTACAACGATGCTTACAAAGGCTTTCTGGGAACTATCGCATACTTCAACGGCTATGCCGAACTCATGAAACGCAACGGCGGCTTGCAGGCCACCCTGGACCTGTATGCAGAATTGGACAGCCGCGCAGAGGACATCATGTTCACGCGTTTTCAGCCGTGGACCTTCTTCGTCTGCTCTGCTGTGGATCACATGGTGCTTTCCAATGAGCAGGTAGCCCGTTTAGCACAGGTCGTGACCTCAAGATTCAACGATGGGACCGAAAGGATCAATCTCGCATTCACCTATCTGCTGGGTGGTTTTATCGCCTATCACTACGACACCACACTGCCTGACGAGCAACTCTATTTGCTCAAAGCATATCTTCAGTTTGACTGTAAGATTCCTGGAGTCAGCAAACCTGATGACCGCATCTCAACGATCATCGAGTCTAGCCTGAACCGCCTCGCTGGGGAATAAAATTATTTAAATAGAAAAATAAAGATATGCACATCTAAAAACCGAAAAATCATGAACACAACAAAGAAACTGATGACCCTGTTGCTGGCTGTGCTGGCGATGTATTTACTCACTGCTTGCGACAAAGATGACAAGAATGAAAACAAACAAAAATTTACTACTGCCATCAATAACCGGGCATGCAAGGATGGCGTGGTCATCTTCTCACAAGGCACTGCTGAGGTCGAAATCAACTTTGATGCTCGCACGGCGATGAGCACCATCAAAATCACAAGCACCTACAAGGATATTGATGGACAATCACGCACGCTCACCACACCCGAGTTGGAAATGCCCTCACCCTATGGCAGTCCCATTGGAGTCTATTTTTTCTCCACGACCGAAGACCTGGGTGACGGAGTAAGAAACCTGAAAGGTACCATTGACATTCAAACTGGCATGATGCGATACACTTTCCAGCAGGATGATTACACCATTGTCTGCACTACCCATCTGCTGTTCAACAATGTCATTACAAAAATCATCGACCCGATGGGCGCGACCATTAATACCAACATGTCATCCTATCTGTTCATGCTGGACAGCAATGCCAAGACTTGTATCATGCAGATCAGCGATTTTGTACCGGCTGCCAATGGCGCTGTACAGGCGGCAGTTGTTGAATACAAGGGCTTGAACGTGATGATTACCGATCAAGGCTACATCATCAAGGCTGACCAAGCCAAGGCCACGCAAGGCAGCTATTACGACCTCACCGACGTAGATATTGCTGTCGATAGGGACTGCTCACATCTTTCCGGTTCATTTAACACCAAAGTGAGTCGTCACGAGTTCAGTGGGGATCTTTTTTAGTCCTTCGTTTTTAGTTGACGCACATTTCACTAATCACTAACCACTAATCACTAATCTAATAATAAATGATTATGAATAAGACAATGATTGCACTCGTGTGCATGCTGATGGCCGCTGGAACAGCTATGGCGCAGAAGACATTCACTTTTGGCCCTAAGATCGGTGTGGACTATACCCACCAGTGGGGCGAGAACATCAACGATGAAAGCGCACTGAGCTATCAGGCAGGTGCGTTCATGGAATACCGCTTGAACAACAAGTTCGCTATCGCCCCCGAGGTAGTGTTTGCCACTCATAAGCGCCCCAAATGGGAGTGGCACGACTCGTGGCTGAGCGAAGAACCTACCCGTGATGTGACCACGACCTCTCAGGTCAATTACATCAACATTCCTGTCATGTTCAAGTATTATGCGACGCCATCGTTGAGCATTGACCTTGGTCCGCAATTCGGTTTTAAAGTTTATGGCAAGAGCACCGATAAGTGGAAAGATAGCAGCGGCAATTGGAAAGAGAAGCACGACATTGGTGTCAGAAGCTTGGATTTCGGCCTAGGCCTTGGAGCAACCTACAATTTCAATGAAAAAGTCTTTGTCCAGGTTCGTTACACCCTGGGACTTGTACCATTATATAAAGGAAGCAATGCCCGGAACGGCAACGCCCAACTTTCCATCGGCTACCGCTTTTAATTGTGAGATGAGAAAAACACCCTTTTGGGTATTGCTGTCAAGATGAAGAACCTGTATTTTTGCAACGAATTAATCATATAACACGAGATATCACATGAATGCGAGGAAGAAACTGATGACACTATTGCTGGCATGCTGCTTGGCGATGCTTTGCTCATGTGATTTTGTTTCATCTTACGATTTCAAAATCCATAATCAAACTGAAGATTCAATATCAATAGAGATGACAATAAAATGTCCTCCATATTCTTATTTCGAGAAGAATGGACAACGCTTTAATTGCTATGAGAATTACTATCGACCTGAAATAGACACTCTTGTGATATTATTATCTGGAGATGTTTTTATGGCTAAAAGCGAATTGATGAATCAAAGTTTGAGCGGTTTTGAGAAAGATGGAGTAACGCCTTTTTGGTACTACATCAAATCCATCACTATTGGAGAGAAATGCCTTGACCCCAAGGTGTGGGACCATGAATCGGCATGGCAGAAGAACCATGACGGACACGGCATATTCTTTGGCGAAACATGGAAATATGACTTGTGGATAGACGAATCTATGAAATATAACTAATAAATAGACAAGATTATGATGAAAATGACAAAGAAACTGATGACCCTGGTGCTGGTGATGCTGACACTGACGGCCTGTAAAGATGACGGTGAGGTTGTTTATATGCTTCCCGAGAAAAAGCCTATCCAGTTGAGCGCTGAACAAAAGCAGTTGCGTGACAACAACAATGAGTTTGCATGGCGGCTGTTCCAGACCATGCAGGAGCAGAAAGGCGAGGTCAGCACTGTGCTTTCACCCATCAGCGTGACCTATATGCTGGGCATGCTTAACGCTGGTGCAGCAGGGACAACACGCGACGAAATCACCGCAACGCTGGGATTCGGCTCAGACCCGACGGCAGTGAACGAATTCTGCAAAACAATGATTGAAGGAGCCCCCAATGTCGATCCTGCCGCTACCGTGAAAATCGCCAACTGCATCAACGTCAATTCTGCAAAGGGATTAAGCCTGCTCAAACAGTATGTCAACGACATGCAGAACTATTATAGCGCCCAAATCGAAGCTCTGGACTTCACCAAGAGCAGTACCTTGGAGAAAATCAATAAGTGGTGCTCAAAGAACACAGCCGGGATGATTCCCAGCATCCTCGACGAGTTGAATCCCAATGCCGCCATGTGTCTGTTGAACGCCATCTATTTCAATGCTGACTGGAAAGAGAAATTTGACAAAAACGACACCCGCAACTCGAGTTTCACCTTGCCTGACGGTTCTATCGTGACGCGTGAACTCATGCACCGCAAGGCCATCGCACAGGGCTGCGAGAGCGAGTTGTGCTCCATGCTGCGCATACCCTTTGGCAGCGGCGGCTATAGCATGTATGTCATGCTACCAGCCGAGGGGAAGACCACGGGCGACCTCATCCGCGAGATGAGCCAGCAGGAATTGACCGACCATCTGGATGCCATCGACATGACGCCCCACGAGGTGGATATTCTCATGCCTCGGTTTGAAATCGTGAGCGACATCGACCTGATAGATGTCCTCGAACCCATGGGCATCAAATCAGCGTTCACCACCAGCGCCGACTTCTCAAACATGTCTGACACGAGGCTGTTTGTATCCATGATGAAGCAGAAGGCCAAGATTGAAGTTGACGAGGACGGAGCCAAAGCCTCGGCAGTAACCATTGCGATGACTGGTGATACATCCCCTGGACCACAGTTATATGAAAAAGCCGAGTTCCACGCTACCCGCCCCTTCCTGTATTTCATACTCGAGGAGAGCACCCGTAGCATCTTCTTCATCGGCACCTACTGTGGCAACTGATTTTCGTCCATAAAGTGTTAACGAAATGTTATAATTGGGGGGGTAAAAGTTTTCCGAAAATATTATGTATCTTTGCAAATTAGAACAATACTAAAACCGATTAATCAATTACAGATATGAAAAAGATATTATTTGGAATTGTAGTGTGTGCTCTGGCACTTGCCGGATGTGGCTCGGACACGGTTTTTGACGAGCCGGAGCGCCAAGTCTATACCGCCGAGAACGATCCTGCGCTCGAGAAACTCGAGACCAATGTCGGTTACTATTACGGTGATAAAGGTGTTGACCTCACTCGTTATGAATTTGCCTACCGTGCAGCGGGGCAGTATTGCATCTTCCCAAAAACCGAGGCACGAGAGCAAGAACTCAGTCGGTTGTCGCAACAAGAGGACTCTCAGGTGAAAAACATGGGTGGTTTCTATTTGGTTACACGCAGCCGCGACTTCATCACCAGTGATGATTTTGTCAGTGATCGCTATTTTATAAATTATTATAGAGGGGAGCCTGAATTTGTGGTGATTTGCCCAATGATCATCGTTCGCGTTGAGAATTCTGAAGTCAAGGACAAAATCCTAAAAAAATATCGAGGCAAACTCACTTTGTCAGATCGTTCAGGGCAAGGAGAAATGCCAGGTGGATACTATCTCTACGAATTTGACTGCCACCTCAGCACATCAGAACAGGCGTTGAATCTGGCTGACGAGATTTACAGGCGTAATGACGTGACATGGGCCGAAACCAATAAGTATGCTCCTATACACTTTGACATCTGAGCCAGCAGAAACTTGTTACTCACCATAATACTCTATGAAAATGACAAAGAAACTGATGACCCTGGTGCTGGCAATGCTGGCACTGACGGGATGCAAGGAGAGCAAGGACGAGCCTACGCCTGACGGTAAAGTAGAAGGTGAAGTTTATGTGCTGGTTGGCTCCTATGACCGAGACTTCGTCTATAATTTGGA
>Ga0247611_10001132_pt1 | contig 49065 bp, 42 predicted proteins | sample 177DNAGHGhighgp2_FD_192422 | JGI IMG/M metagenome (GOLD analysis project Ga0247611, IMG submission 192422) | Sheep rumen microbial communities from Palmerston North, Manawatu-Wanganui, New Zealand - 1770 DNA GHGhigh gp2 | ecosystem: Host-associated > Mammals > Digestive system > Stomach > Rumen... | reverse complement strand
ATCTTCTAATAACAACAATTCTAATTCAAAAGAAGAGTGGAAGCAGTCAAGAGAGGAGCAAAACAGACTTAAAAAAGCCAAAAATGAGCTTAAAAAAGTCGAGGCTAAAATCGAAGAATTAGAGGAAAAAGTCAAAAAAATCGACGAAGAATATGCAAATCCTGAAATTGCAAGCAACACTGGAAAACTTATGGAGCTACATAAGGAGAAAACCAGTATTGAAGCGGATTTGAGTGATTTATATGATAGGTGGGAAATTCTTTCTGAGAGTATATAAACCCAAAAAAATCGCATAAAATCGGGATTTTTTAAGTTAAAATTGTTGACAATCTAAAATAATCGTAGTATAAATGACTTATAATTATTAAAACTTAATAATCTTAAGGAGGAAATAGTTTTTATGAACAAGACAGAATTAGTTGCTGCTATCGCAGAAAAGGCTGAACTTTCTAAGAAGGATTCAGAGAAGGCTCTTAAGGCTTTTGTTGAGACAGTATCTGAAGAATTAAAGAAGGGCGAAAAGATCCAGTTAGTTGGCTTTGGTACTTTCGAAGTTGTTGAAAGAGCTGCTAGAACAGGTAAGAATCCTCAGACAGGTAAGTCTATTAAGATTCCTGCTTCTAAGGCTCCTAAGTTCAAGGCTGGTAAGGGCTTAAAGGAAACAGTTAACGCTGGCAAGAAGAAGAAGTAATTCAACCGATAGTTGAGATACTAATTGTTTTAAGACAAAAAAATGGCGCATATCTTTGATATGCGTCTTTTTTTGATTTTACAATCTCTATCTTTTAAAGAAATTAAAAGCTTTAGTTTCCATTCTATCTCTTATTATCCCTAGTTTATTATATTTTTTGAGTTTTAGTTTATAATCAGTTTATACTTTTTTCTAATTTGTTTCTATATTCGACAAATCTAGTTCACATTTATCCCTTATTATATTCACATGTTCAACGAGAAAGCTATTTTCTCTCCCTTTTTAAAATAGCTACAGTTGAACAGGCAAATCTTTTTCATAAATAACATGGCAAGCTAGACTTGTCGCTAACCTCTATTTAGTACAGAGGTCTAGAAACTAAGAGCATCCATTTAATAATGGTTGCGAGTAATCTCAAAAGTAGATCGTGAATTTGAGATTACGAAATGACTGGCATCCTCCCCCCCAAACAGTGCCAGTCATGGATTACATTTCCCTAAATATGTAATCCCCTCCCTCATTAAATTTTTATATAAAAAAGGCCCCCTACGGGGGCTTTTTTTATGTCCAAAAACTTTTCTATATTCAGCCAAACCCTTGAAAATAAGACATACATATGCTAAATTTATTAGGCTAAAGTTTTTAAATTTAACATGAAAAGAGGGAATTTATGGGAGTAGAAATAGAACGTAAATTTTTAGTATCACATATACCTGATAATCTAGATAATTATAAATGCAGACTTATTGAGCAGGGTTATTTAAACACTAATCCTGTTGTTAGAGTTAGAAAAGACAACGAAGATTATTATCTAACATATAAGGGCAAGGGCAAGATGAATAGAGAAGAATACAATCTTCCTCTTAACGCCGAAGCTTATGCCCACCTTATTAAAAAAGCTGATGGCAATATAATAACAAAGAAAAGATACGAAATCCCAGACGGTAAAGGTTATACAATTGAATTGGATTTATTTTTAGGAGATTTTAGTGGTGTAGTACTTGCTGAAGTTGAATTCCCTAATATAGATGAATGCAATTCTTATACATTACCAGACTGGTTTATTAAAGATGTAACCAATGAGAAAGCTTATCATAACAGCAGAATGAGCGTTATGACTAAAGAAGATATAGAGGCACTTATTAAAGATAGCCATGTTAATTAATACATATTTTTATAAAAAGGGAGATACTTATGAATTTATCAAGTGATGAAATAATGGAAACCATACAACGTTTTAAAAATGCTACATTGACACTTATTAAATGGCTATTATGTGCCACTCTTAGTGGTTGCTTAATTGGATTTGTGGGGTCTTGTTTTCATTTGCTATTAGGTTTAGTTACAGATTTCAGATTTGAAAATCCTAATATACTTTTCCTACTTCCACTTGGTGGTTTAGTTATCATTTTTTTATATAGAATAATGGGTGAGGCGGATAATAAGGGTACTAACCTTGTTATTACTGCTATCCAGTCTAACGAGGAAGTTCCAATTAAGATGGCTCCTCTTATTATTATTTCAACAGCTATTACTCATCTTTTTGGTGGTTCTGCAGGTAGAGAAGGTGCTGCCCTTCAGGTTGGTGGTTCCCTTGGTAACTTCCTTGCTAAGGCCTTTAAATTTGATGATAAAGACACTAGAATCATGATTATGTGCGGTATGAGCGCTTGTTTCTCCGCTCTTTTTGGTACACCTATTGCAGCTGCAATTTTTTCCATGGAAGTTATAAGCGTTGGTATTATGTATTATGCAGCCCTTGTTCCTTGCGTTATTTCAGCACTTATTGCTCAAAAAATCGCATCTTATCTTGGAATTGCACCTACTGCATTTACTGTAGATAAAATATGCAAACTTGATATGCTAAATGGCACTAAATTTGTAATTATGGCAATATGTTTTGCACTAGCTAGTATTTTGCTTTGCCTTTGCTTACATAATGCCGCAAATCTATACAAAAAATTCTTAAAAAATCAATACCTTAGAGTTTTTGTAGCTGGTTTATTAGTTATTGTCCTAAGATATATTGTTGGCTCAACTGATTATCTTGGTGCTGGTTCTAATATAATTTCAGCTAGTTTTGTTAATTCCTGCGCATGGTATGTATTTATTCTAAAGATCATATTCACTGCCATAACTCTTGGTGGTGGATTTAAGGGTGGTGAAATTGTTCCTACACTTTTTGTTGGCGCTACTCTTGGAAGCTTCCTAGCTTCTGTTTTTGGTCTTCCTGTGGGATTATGTGCAGCATGTGGTATGGTTTCGGTTTTTTGTGGTGTTACCAATTGTCCAATCACTTCAATTTTACTTTCAATTGAGATGTTTGGAGCATCATCAATTAAATACTGTGTTCTCTGCATAGCCCTTAGCTATTTACTTTCTGGCTATTACAGTCTTTATAGCACACAGAAAATCATGTATTCAAAATACAGAACTGAATTTATTAATAAAGCAACTCACTAAAAAGGATGAATTATGAGTAAATGGATGGTTTATGGCAAGAAAGCTGATTTTAAAGGCATTGCCAAAGAATATAATATAGATATGGTCACAGCTAGAATTATTAGAAATCGTGACATTATAACAAAAAATGATTTTGATATGTACCTTAATGGAGACCTAAACAGTCTTCATAATCCAGAATTACTAAAGGATGTTAAGCTAGCCAGCAATATTCTTATTGATAAAATAAAAACCGGTAAAAAAATCCGCATTATTGGTGACTACGATATTGATGGAATATGCTCCATTACTATTCTTTATAAGGGTTTAACTAGATGTGGTGCCAATGTAGATTACGTTGTTCCCCATAGAATTCATGACGGTTACGGTATAAATGAACGATTAATTGATGAAGCTTATGAAGATGGTATTGATACTATTCTTACTTGCGATAACGGTATAGCAGCTATAAATCAGATAAAACATGCTAAGGACAAGGCTATGACTGTTATTGTTACAGATCATCACGACATCCCTTTTGAAATGATAAATGATGAAAAAAACTACAGTCTTCCAAATGCCGATGCAATTGTAAATCCAAAGCAATTAGACTGCAACTATCCATTTGATGGTATATGTGGCGCTGTAGTGGCATATAAGCTCATACAGGTACTTTATAAGCTTATGGGAGTTTCTTCTAGTGATTCTAAACTTACAGCCGATACAAAGGATTTAGAGGATTTCCTAGAGTTTGCAGCAATCGCTACCGTAGGCGATGTTATGAATCTTATTGACGAAAATCGTGTAATTGTAAAATATGGACTTAAACATATAGCACAAACTAGTAATATTGGACTACGCTGCCTTATTAATGCATGTGAACTTGATATTAATAATATTAATTCCTACCACATAGGTTTTGTTGTTGGTCCTTGTCTTAATGCATCTGGCCGACTAGAAAGTGCCAACATAGCTATAAAAATGCTTTTAAGTAGTAATTACGACGAAGCTAATAAGCTTGCAATAAAGCTTAAAGCACTTAATGATGAACGTAAAGAACTTACTGAAAACGAAGCTAAAAAAGCCTTTGAATTAATTGACTCAACATCCCTTAAAGATGACAAGGTCTTAGTTGTTTATCTGCCTGATTGTCATGAATCTATTGCTGGGATTATTGCAGGTAGAATACGAGAAAAATACTACAAACCTACTATTTGCCTAACTAATGGAGAGGATTGTATTAAAGGTTCTGGTCGTTCAATTGAAGGCTATAATATGTTTGAAGAAATATCTAAGGTAAAGGGCTTACTTACTAAATTTGGTGGTCATCCTATGGCTGCTGGCCTATCCCTAAGTCCTGATAATATTGACGCATTTAGAACTGCTCTTAATTCTTGTCAGTCCTTAAGTTTGGAGGATTTAACACCTAAGACTTGGATAGATGTTCCAATGCCCCTTGATTATGTATCTTTTGACTTAATCAATGAATTTTCAGTTCTAGAACCCTTTGGTAAGGGCAATGAAAAACCTATTTTTGCTGATAGAAATTTAAAAGTTGTATCCGCTAGAATTATTGGGAAAAATAAGAATGTCTTAAAATTACAATTGCAGACTATAAATGGACATATAGTAGATGCCATTAAATTTAAGGCAGAAGAAAATGATGTTCCAGAACTTAACTCTAATATTAATATTATCTATTATCTAGATATTAACGAATATATGGGCAATAGAAAAATCCAGTTTATTATTAACGAAATCGGCTAAATAAACTAATTTAGCTATTAACTTTAAGTTTAAATAAAAAATACCACTTATCATAAGGATAAGTGGTATTTTTTTAGCTTTCGCTAATTTTAATCTTAATTATTGTTAATACATATTCTAGATATTAAACCTGAGCACCGTCTTCATAAACAGCTTTCTTAGGTGCTGCCTTTTTAACTTCGTTAACTATTCCACGTTTTTTACCGCCCATTAAATACCATAAAGCACTTGTAATAAGTACTGATGAATATGTACCTGCTAAGATACCTGCAATAAGTGGAAGTGAGAACTGCTTAACTGAAGCAACACCAAAAATTGCAAGGCAAACTAACATAATAAGTGTTGTTACTGTTGTATTTACTGTTCTTGTAAATGTATATGTAATTGATGAATTTACAAGTTCTGTAATATCTGTCTTTGAATTAGCAAGCTTAAGCTGCTCTCTAATTCTATCAAATATAATAATTGTACCGTTAATTGAATAACCAATAATTGTTAACATACAAGCAATAAATGTTGTACCAACAGTTATTCTTGAGAATGCATAGAATGCTAATACAACTAATACATCATGAACTAAAGCAAGTACTGCTGCTGCTGCAAATTTGAAATCCTTGAATCTAATAAAGATATAAATAAGCATAAATACAGTTGCAAGAAGTACTGAAAGTAATGCATTCTTTCTCATTGTAGAACTTACTGATCCAGTAATAGATGTTGATTCTACTGTCGAACCATCCTTAATAGGATATTTAGCCACTACAGCATCTTCCATTGCTTCTCTTTGTTCCTGTGTAAGTGCAGGTGTCTTAAATGCTACAGCTGATGAATCCTGTGTCTTTTGCTGCTGAACTTCCATAACTCCAGCTGATTCCTTAATTAAAGGAATAATATCTGATTCAATCTGCTCTGTGCTATATTCCTGTGCAAATTCAAATGTAGTTGTTGTACCACCTACGAATTCAAGTGAATAATTAAATGCACCATCACCCATGCCTGAACGAACGCCCATGCATACAAAACCTGCAACAATTACTACTGCTGCAATAATAAATGCCTTAATTCTAAATCCTAAGAAGTTAATTGTCTTCTTATGAACTGTCTTACCATATAAAGCTGGACTCTTACAACCAAAGTTGTAAAGTAATTTCATAATAATTTTTGTAATTACAAGTGATGTAAATACAGAAACAATATTAGAAATAATAAGTGTTGTAGCAAAGCCCTTTACTGAACCTGTACCAAAGATATAAAGAACAACACCAGCAATAAGAGTTGTTACATTACCATCGATGATAGCTGAAGCTGCTTTACTATAACCTGAAAGTATAGAATTTTCTACACTCTTTCCTGCCGCAATTTCTTCTCTAATACGAGTATAAATAATTACATTACCATCAACAGCCATACCAATACCAAGGATAATACCTGCAATACCTGGCAATGTAAGTGTTAAGTCATAAACACTTAGTAAGAATAAAACTAATGTTGTATAGATTGAAAGTGTTAATGCTGCCACAACACCTGGTAATCTATAGATTACGATCATGAATACGCAAAGTAATACAAGACCTACAATAGCTGCAAATAAACTTGTCTTAATTGCACTTGCTCCTAACTGAGGACTAACAATTGAAGATGATACTTCTGAAAGTGTTACTGGAACTGAACCAACTCTAATATAAGTTGCTAATGTTTCTGCTGATTCATAACTTTCAATACCATTAATTACAGCTGTTCCTCCTGAGATTGCTGAGCTTACACTTGGTGCTGAAACAATCTTACCATCAAATAAGATATAAATTATATTACCAATGTTATTAGATGTTGCTGTGTAGAACTTTTCTGCACCTTCATCAGTAAATGTTAACTGAACACCATAAGGTGTCTTAGCAGTTGTGTCTGATGAATCTGTGTATGCCTGAGCCTGTTCTACATCATTACCTGTAAGTAATGTCTCATATTCACTACCCTGTGACCAAAGTGAGTAATTTGTTGAATCTAAGAATTCAAGAGAACCTGGTGTACCAAGTGCTTCTAGGATTTCATTAGCATCATCTTGTGAATTCTCACCAGTTGGAATTTCAACTGTGATTCTCTTATCGCCTTCACGATAAACATTTGATTCTGTAGAGTAGCCTTCAGCTCTCTGCTGTAACTTATAAATAGTATCTTCTACATCCTGAGATGAAAATTGTTCATCCTGAATTTCATATGTGATACTAACACCACCAGCAAGATCCAATCCTAAGCTGATGTCTTCTACGCTACCGTAGCCTTTGCCATTCATACCAAATATAGCTGTTAAGATTAGTCCAACAAGCAATACTAGTACGATGACGCTGTAACATATTTTCTTACCTATTCCGTACTTCATGTTACATTCTCTCCCTTCAACATAAAAAATTTCTTATTACAAAAAATGTTTCCAAAATTGCGGCGAAACATTTATAAGAAATAAAGTGAAATACGCTAAAGATTATTCTTCTTCAGCCATTGCTGCACGAACCATAATCGCACATTCAATTCTCTTTTTCTGTAATTCACATCCAATATCATATGCATCATTGATATTGCCATGGAAATTATAAGAGTTAGCTGCACATCCACCACTACAATAGAATTTAGCAAAGCATGACTTACATTTTTCTTTAGCATATACGTTACATGCCTTAAAGCTATCTCTAATGTCTGGACGTGTAATTCCTTCATCCACATTACCCATAAGGAAATCTTCATTACCAACAAACTGGTGGCATGGATATAAATCACCCCATGGTGTAACAGCTAAATATTCACAACCTGAACCACAGCCCTGTAATCTCTTAGCTACACATGGTCCGCCTGATAAATCAATCATAAAGTGGAAGAAGTTAAATCCCTTACCAGCTTTCTTTCTCTTAACTAATTCCTTAGCTAAGATATCGTACTGTTCCTTAAGAATCTCAAGATCCTCTTCTCTAATTGCATAATCATCTGTAGGCTGAGCAACTACTGGCTCAACTGAAATCTGTTCAAAACCTTCATCTGCTAAATGTAATACATCATTAGAGAAATCAAGGTTATGATGTGTAAATGTACCACGAACATAATAGTTCATCTGGTTACGGCTCTCTGCAACCTTCTTAAATTTAGGCATGATAATGTCATATGAGCTCTTACCACTTGAACGAACTGGTCTCATTCGATCATTAACTTCCTTACGTCCATCAATACTTAATACGATGTTACCCATTTCCTTATTAGCAAATTCAAGGATTTCATCATTAAGTAAGATACCATTAGTTGTTAATGTAAATCTAAACTTCTTGTTGTTAGGCTCTTCAAGAGATCTACCGTAAGCTACAAGTTGCTTAACTACTTCAAAGTTCATAGTTGGCTCGCCACCAAAGAAGTCAACTTCAAGATTACGTCTATTGCCTGAATTAGCAACTAAGAAATCAAGTGCCTTCTTACCAACTTCATAGCTCATTAATGCTCTTCTACCATGGTATTCGCCTTCTTCAGCGAAGCAATATTTACAACCTAAGTTACAGTCATGTGCAATATGTAAACATAAAGCCTTGACTACTGTAGGTCTATCTTTAAATGAGTCAATATATGGCTCATATATATCCTCTGTGAATAGCTGTCCAGCTTCCTTAAGCTCAGTAATTTCAGCATAGCATTCCTCTACATCTTCCTTAGAATACTTGCCTTCAAACTGACAGACAACCTCATCAACTGTATGGCCTTCATATGCAGATATGATATCATAAACCATATCATCTACTACATGTACAGAACCACTGTTTACGTCTAAAACAATATTATATCCGTTATTTTTAAACTGATGTATCATTATAATTACCTCTTAATATCTATACTATTTATAAAAATAGTAACGCACTTACTTATTGTGCTTTGTCTTTTCTTAATTTTTTAACTTCGTACACGCATCTAAATCAAGTCACTAATATTTTAATTATTTTATCTTTTGTAGAAAGCCGCAAAAATAAGAGAGTGTCGAAATGCTTTAACACTCTCTTTAAAAATAAAATTAATTATTCTTGTTCTCGCAGCTCTGATTACCAACTGTACAAGATGTCTTGCAAGCTGACTGACATGATGTCTGGCATTCGCCACATCCACCGTTCTTCATTGTGTCCTTTAATACACGGTTAGTGAGTGTCTTAATATGTTTCATGACAAAACCTCCTTTATATAAACTGACTAATAGATTATACCATTAACAGCTTAAATTTACAATAATTTTGGCTTTAAACAAAATTATTAATAAAAGGGATTTTTAGCTAGAGACATTCATTATATTTTTTAATAGATTCTACAAGGCTTTCAACGGTCTCCTCCATTGTAAGCCCCTTTTCTTCTACTGTTAAATCTGCATATTTTGCATAAAGAATGGCCCTGTTATTAAACATATCATCTAACGTTTCACCCTTATGTAGTACAACACCGCGCTCTTTAGCATTAGATAATCTATTAAAAAGCTCTTCCTTTTCAAGTTTAAGATAAACAATCACAGAATCTTTAGCTAGATGCTTCATAGCTTCATCACTATATACAGCACTTCCACCTGTGGCTATAACTGTATTCTTAGCCTCTATTGACATAATAGCATTGCCTTCACAGCTAACAAAACCGTCAATGCCTCTCTTATCAATAATTTCACTTAGTTTCATGCCTTCTCTGCTTTGAATAACTAAATCCGCATCCACAAAATCCATTCCTAAAATCTTAGCTACAATTACGCCAACAGTACTTTTCCCAGAAGTTGGCATACCAATTAATGTAATATTAGTTTTTTTCACGTCATTCTCCTTCTTTATTAACTTCCTCAAAATTTGTCTTATTACTAATTAATTATTACTGCTTGATTGCCTCTTTTGTTAAATGCCTGTCTAGATGCTTCATATGAGTATCTTTGAATTCCACTCTTTAATGGATCTGCAAAATAGCATATTCCTTCTAAACGATCATAACCAATTAACACCAATGTATGATCTCCGCTTCTCATATTCTCCAATGCCCAAAATATTACTGGATGTCCTTCTTCTACTAGTTTAAGTATCTCTTCAAAACTTGTTCCTGTAATATCATCTGCGCGATATCCATATCCTAAATCCTTTATAGCCTTGTTCATAGATTCTGCAATAGGTCCTGCAGCTACCCACTGAAGTGAGCTTCCATCTGGCTCATCATAGGGTGTTCCTCCACAAAACCCTAAATAAGGATCAGTTGAATATGTTAAATATGAATCTACAAAATCCGTCTTACTAATATTAATTCCATAATAGTTTAAAACTATAGTTGCAGATACTGCTTCACAGCCAGTTGGTAACTCTGGATTTTGTAATATGTTATTTACATTAAGATAAACTCTATTATTGGCATCTGATGTAATATCTTCTTTAGTTTCACTATCACTTATCTCTGATGTAATATCCTCATAGGATTCGCCTTCATCTTGTCTTATTTCATCATCTGATTGTTTAACTAGCTCTGACTTATTATGCTGGCTTCGGCTTCTTTTATGTCCTATTTTTACAATTAGAATTATAAATAAAACAAATATAACCATACTAGGAATTATTATGAAAGCTTTCTTCTTCATATAGTTTCCTCCTTTAGGCTTTCGTTTATTATATATGTCATTCGAGCAATTTGGAAGAAGAAGTTATTACATTTCATAAGCAAAAATTTGTTAAAGGATAGTCTTAAATATATTAGCTACAACAAGTCTGGCCTAAAAAGCTAAATATTGGTAACAAACCAGGACTCATAGGATGGCTTTCTATATAAATTAACAATTCTTATCTGGTCATTAATTAAGACTTTACATCTAAAGGCAAGGTCTCTATTAGATATATATACCCCATCAGCAAAGGTCCTTGCACCTTGATGGGGCAAATCCATATATGCCATTATTCTATACTGCTTCTTCTCCCCATCTTCTCCTTCTAGTCTCAATCTAAGCGGTATAATTGTTCCATCCGTATTATTTTGTAATATTACATCTACAGGCTTTCTATCATACATAGCTTGATCACCTTCCACATTAACACCAATTTAACGCCACATAGACTCCACTTTAACTCAAAATTAGCTCTATTATGGCTCTGCTGTAACCCACAATGTATTAGAACAGTTGTTCTGTATGAAGATTATACCACACAAATGTTCTGCTTGCAATATTATAGATGTGATTGCTAGAAACTTATATTGAAATTATGGGGCGGGATAAAACTTATAGTTAGAATTGCCTTGTTTAAGGCACTGGGGTTAGATTCATATATGCAGACTCTTGTTTTGAGAATTCTTATCCAAAAGAGGAAATTTTTGCTCATAAAGGCAAGCTTTTTCAAATTTTGACTTTTGATTTTAATCTTTTTGGCAAATTTTTCTTCCATACAGATTAATTCCCGAAAAAACAAAGCCCAAATCAGCCAATTTTGTTGCCCATATAAGAAGATTTTTTTGAAAAAAGGCAACAGACAAATTTTCGCATTTTTTCTAGACAAGAAAAATAATCCGCATCACGGATTTTTCCATGATACGGATTATTAAAGCAGACATTCCAAATCCACTTTGCAAGCGCCATAACTCCCTTTTATTAATGCGGAAGACGAGACTTGAACTCGCACGTGTTACCACACAAGAATCTGAATCTTGCTTGTCTGCCATTCCAACACTTCCGCTCACATCTAAATATTTTAATTCACTAAAAATGCACTGTCAACTTAGAATTATAAAGCTTTTAGTAATTAAGGAGTTATATCAATACTAAATATGTCGTCTTTTTTAGTATTTTAGCGAATTTTTTTCAAAAAAGATGTTGACAAAAAATAAGGCCAGTGATATTATATACGAGTCGCTGACATACAGCAGACAACAAAAACTTAAGCAGACGTGGCGGAATTGGCATACGCGCTAGACTAAGGATCTAGTCCATATTGCTTGGGTGCGGGTTCAAGTCCCGCCGTCTGCACTAGCTAAGACATCAGGTTTACCTGATGTCTTTTTTGTTTTCTCCCCTTTTTTCATCGTCCCTTTCTTTCCTTTCTTACCACTTTCCTTTCCTTCACTTATCCTTTATCACACTTCCCCCCTATGCTTTCCTCTGCTTATCCTTTATCACTTTTTCTCTTTACATTTCCCTTTATTTTTTATAATGTTAAATACAAATGAATTAGGAGGATTATTATGGACTCATTTATATTTAGCTTAAACTCTACTATTCCCATTTTTCTTGTTATGATTGTGGGCTATGTTATTAGAAAAATAGGTATTGTTGATGAACACTTTGCAACTGTGGCTAATCGCTATGTTTTCAAAGTATCTTTACCTGTTCTTTTGTTTAGAGACTTATCCGTTGCCAACTTTAAATCAGATTTTGATTTAAAGTTTGTACTATTTTGCTGTATTGTAACAATTCTAATGTTTAGCATTACATGGATTCTAACTGAGATTTTTATGAAAGACGATTCAATGAAGGGTGCATTTATACAGGCTTCTTGCCGTAGTTCTGCAGCCATCCTTGGAATCGCTTTTATTGAAAACATCTATAAAGACGCTGGAATGGCACCTCTTATGATTGTTGCCGCTGTTCCGTTATTTAATATTTTTGCCGTAACTATTCTTACCTTTAAAGCTCATCCTGAACTTCATGGTAAAGATATCTGCTCAACTACTTCTAAAAAAAAGAACATTAAAAAAGCAGCCATTAACATTCTTAAAAACCCTATTATTATCGGTATTGTAATTGGTTTTGTTGCTTCTTTACTTAATATTAAATTACCAACAATTCTAAATAAAACTGTAGAATCAATTGCCGCAACTGCTACTCCTATTGCATTAATATGTATTGGTGCAAGTTTTGAAGGTTCTAAGGCAATAAAAAAGATAAAGCCTACCCTTGTGGCTACATTTATCAAACTAATCCTACTTGCTGCAATTTTTATTCCTGTGGCTATTTATATGGGATTTAGAAATCAAGAACTTATCGCTATTCTAATTATGCTTGCCTCTCCTACAACAGTTACCTGCTTTGTAATGGCAAAGGCTATGGATAATGATGAGGTTTTATCCTCAAGCATCGTTGTGCTTACCACTCTTTTATCAAGTATAACCCTTACTGCATGGATATTTCTCTTGCGATCTTGTTCTTTAATATAGTTTTCTATAATTTGCGATGCTGTTCTTTTATATAGTTTTCTATAATTTGTGATATTGTTCTTTTATATAGTTTTTCTATAATTTATGATGTTTTGGTTGACATCTGGATATTAGACTATTAGTATAAAGGAAGGGCAATAAAGCCCATAAACACTTAAGTTTTAATAATTATTTGAGGGGATGGAAGTACGATATGTACTTCCATTTTCATTTATAGCAGTTCTAGTGCTGGAATTTCACTGTCTGTGCCAATTAGAATACAATTTTGTTTTTCAAGCGGGCTAGATTCTGGTCTAGTTGTATAGAATGCCACATTTTTAAAATTGGCCTCAAAAACTTGTCTTGCAATTTTTCCATCGTTAGCATAAAAGCCAGAAAGAGCTGTAATAATATTTACAATATAGATACCACCTGTGTTTAAGTGCCTTTTTACATGTGCAACGCCCCTATAGGACATAAGTCCGCTATCTAGAACGTTTCCTATATATGCATCATTAATTATACAGTCATATTTCTTATCCTGCTTTGATAAAAACTTCATTCCTTCATCAACATAAATATTTAAGGCACTATCTTTATCCCCTTGCATAAATTCATCGATATAAAAATATTTATGTGCAATTTCTACCATCTCAGGATTTATCTCAACTACATCCATCTTGCAGCCTTGATGATTCTTTATATAATACTTAGGATATGACATTCCAGCGCCGCCAATAAGCAGCGTTTCTTTAATATCTGGCTTAATATTAAAAATATTCTCAAATTGTCTTGTATACTTAAATAGGAGCTCATGATGATGTCCTTCTTCCCTTAAGCAAGCTGATTCCCTAGCAAAATTAACCATAAGGATTCTAATTTCTTTACCATCTTCAACTACATCCCTAACCATGATTTTTCCATAACCTCTAGATTTACTTTTATATAGATTTCTCTCATCGTCATTTATTTGTTTTGCCATAATTGCCCCTTATTTCTCTTTTCCTAAAATTATATAATTATGATATCATGATTTCTAAAGAAAAACAAAAACCAGAGCAAATGCTCTGGTTTTATAATATCTAGTATTCCATAAATTCATTGATATCTCTTAATACATCTTCCATTTCGTTATTTCCATCATTAATTGTTAGCTGTAATGGTTTGCTTATATCTAAGCTAAATAAACCTACAAGCGACTTTCCATCAACACAACTAAATCCTGACTCAACATCAAATCCGCAACCATACTTACTAATTACACTTACGAATCTTTGTACCTTCTCCACTGAATCTAAAAGAATTGAAACTGTTAACATATTCAATTTTCCTCCCCACTTATAATCCTCTCTACTTGCTTTTTATCTCACCCTAAATAATAAAAAGCTGTTTTTTTAACTTGTTTAACAAGCCTTAACAAATATACTACAGCCAAAAAATTTTTGCAACTTTTTGGGGGGGATTTTATTGTTTTAAAGTTTAAATATTTTTGTTTCTTTTTATGATAAATCACTATAAAAAGAAACAAACTGTTGTGCAGCCTGCACAACAGTTTGTTTCAGTAATTATAAAATGTCCATTTTATTCAATTTTTACTAGTTAATTCATTAAATATTTTTGTCTTTTCCATAGGACTATAGTCCTATTTAAGCATATCTTAAGTCCTTAGGGGTAGAGAAAATTATTCTAAAAAAACCCCCGAATTCACAAAATCAGGCTTACATAGTAATCACCTGTGCTATCCCATTTTTAATGCGTCCATATAGATTGCCATTATATACTATGCAGTTTCTACCATTATTCTTAGCTGCATATAATGCCTTATCTGCCTCTTCATATAGTTTTTCAAAGCTTTTTCCATAGCCTGGTACAAAGGTAGCTGCGCCAATGCTTATAGTAACATTATTTGAGACTAGCTTATATGCATGTGGAATTGCCTTTGCCTCAAGGTTTCTCCTAATTTTTAGAGCTAACTGAACTATATTTTGCTCGTCCGTATTTTGCACAAATATAATAAATTCTTCTCCACCTGTTCTTGTGACAATATCTGTTTTTCTTTGAGCTGAGTTTTTTAATACCTCAGCAACCATTTTTAAACACTCATCACCCTTTGGATGTCCAAAAGCATCATTATATTTCTTAAAAAAATCAATATCTATAGCAAGGATTCCCACAGATACCTTATTACGTTCACAATATGGCCATATAGCATTGGCTTTTTGTTCTAATGCTCTTCTGTTATAAAGTCCTGTTAAAGGATCATGCTCTGATACGTCTGTTTTTTTCTTAAGAGTTGATGACATCCTCTCCTTAGTAAAGGATACATTATGCTGATATCTTGATAAGAACACAGTGCCAATCTGTATTACACATACATCCACTACAGTTCTTACATTCATCTTAAAAATAACTACCATTGAAATCATAATAACAGAAATTATAGTTACCATTATCAAGCGTTCTCGCTCTAAAATTACTGGTACAAAAACAAAATACGCACACGCTGCCATATAAATTATTTCACTGCTAAATGCCTTCATATCAAATCCAGATGCAAGCATTAGCATAATAATCGTTATGGTGTAATATGACATATACAAGACAAAATAACTATCAAACTCATTGTTTTTTACTTGAATATAAAGAACAACACAATAAGTAACCTGAATAATTTCAAAAATCAGCAAACCAAAAATAAATATTATCTTTAAAAGAGCGTTATCCCAAACTGTAATACCGTAAATAAGCATTATTATAGGTATACATAAAGATAATAAAAAAGATGACTTAATAGCACGATATATATTGATTTGCTCAATATTTTTTTTGGACTGTTTCTTCATTTTCTTCGTCATTTTTATCCCCCTATATTAAATTGTCACGGTCTTATTACTATATATAGGTTACATATATTATAAATAATACTACATTATGTAATTTAATACAAGGAAACTTTATATTCTTTATCTTTTACAAGGGCTTGTACCCCCGACTGAGTATAGTTTGTCATAACCCCCACCTACGCTAACGCTTAGAGGTGGGGGATTTCTCCGACTGAGTTAAACTAAGAAGTCTACTGCCCCTTCACTTACCACATAAGTTACATCCTTATGAGCTCCGCCATATTCTCCATCAAAGGTCCAATCCACATCTTCACTTGATCTAAATCTAATTTTACTAGTCTTTAAATTATAAACCATATTACAATTATCGTAATCCTGTGTAACATATGCCGAAAGAATTTCTTGAGCTTCAAAAATAGTCTTAACTTCCTTTATAAGAAGCACTTCAAAAATTCCATCCTGCAAATCCACTGTATTTCCAATAATTCCCTTCATTCCACCAACTGAGTATGTATTACTTACCATACCATATAAGAAATTACCTTCTATCTCAAATTCATTACCATTTTCATCAATTCCAGCAACTTGCATATATTGTGGTTTAAGGTTTAATAACTCCTTAGCACCTGATATAACATAAGCTTGATGACCAAGAAGATTTTTTAATTCCTGAGGTGTGTTATAACTTACCTGTGTAAAAGCACCAAAAGCTGCAACATAATTAAAGGATCTAACAACTTCATCATCTTTACAAACAAGTCCTATATCCACAGGATATACATTACCTTCTGCTATTGACTTAGCCGCCTTAACCATGTTCTTGCTTATATTTAAACTAGCTGCAAAATCATTAGTACTGCCACTTGGAATATATCCAACTTTTGGCTTTTTCTCTAATTTTAAAATAGCACCTACTACTTCGTTTAATGTGCCATCTCCGCCGCTACATACCACAACGTCATATTTTTTACCCACCTTTAATACCTTCTCGTATCCATCACCTGCACATTTAGTTGGGTAAACAACGACTTCATAATCTGCCTCTGATAAAACCTGTACGATCTTCATTAAATGATTTTTTATTAATCCCTTACCTGAATTAGGATTAAAAACGAATAATAATTTTTTCATATTGCCTCCATTATTACGCAATTGTCAATTTAATGTCTGTAAATGTTACATCAGCGTTTCTACTTGCAAAAAAGCCTAGATATACATGTTCTGGATCAACTGTTGTTAGCTTAAAATCAAATCCACCTGTTATGCAATCTCCATCATCAAAGCATGCACCATATCCATCTTCTGTTGAAAAGAGTGTTGCATTAACTACCATCTTCTTATCAATTGCTCTTCTTACCTTACTTCCATAAACCAATTCGCCACTTCTTCTTGCAAAACAATTAATTGCATCGCCTTTTCTTGTTAATAAAAGTGGAGCTGCTGCCACATAATCTCCTAGCACATCAGCTGTATTTTTATCAATATAAACATCATCTCTTACCATTAAACCAAAGGATACCTGATCGTTACTAAAATAGTCATTAACAATTATCTTAGCTGTTAGCTTAAATCTAGTGTTAGCATCAATTTGTTTAAAGGCAAATAAGATTCCATCTGTAACATTACTAATCTTGCCCATGTTATTAGCAACCGCAAGTCTAATAGATTCCTTAGAATCAATTATTTCCTTACTTGCCTTAAAATCAACATTATTAGCATCAGTTAGTATATCACCAAAAGCTGTTACTTTGTAATCACCAATATTTTCAAAAATCTTGCTATCTTCTAGATTAGGATTAAATATAACCGGCTTATAATCCTTATTAGCTTGAAGGTATTTTTCCTTAGCTGGATATGGCATGTAATCCGTAAGATCTACTACCATTTCAGATAAGCCATTAATTCCTAATTCCTTAATTGTCTTCATAACAAAAAATGCATTAACATAAGCTCCCCACTCATTAGTGTGAGTATTATCAACGCTCTTAATATTATTACATGACCAGGCATGAAGATTAGCAGTCTCTTTAACGCCTAATTTTTCATAAAAATCCTTAGTTATACTTGTCATATCAACTAAAGAAATGTGCATATCCCTTGCAAGTCCTCTTACAGCCTCTGGATAATTGCCACCTTTAAATTCACCATTGTCCTTAGTTATATGTAATTCCACATCATCCCAACTACTCTTAGTTTTTCTTCTAACAATAGGTGTAGCAAGAATAGGTGTAACACCGGCAGTTCTTGCAGGTTCAATATAATTTACATAAAGGGAATTTGCAAAACTTCCCTTAACTTTATAATCTCCAATAGCACTTGTAAATCTAGCGATTTCTGCCTTCTCATCATTATGTCCAAAGCCTATTAATAAAAAATCGCCAGATTCCATATTATTCATTAGATAGTCATAATTCTCTTCCTTAGTAAAGGATAGAGAACTTCTGCCTGAAAGGGCAATATTTACCACTTCCACCTTATCATTTAAATATTCCTGTAGTTTTGTTCCATATCCATATCTTGGATAATAGTATTTGTCGTCAAAACAACTAAGTGTTGAGTCACCAACCACCCATAATTTACTCATAAATCATTTCTCCTTTTACGGACTTCTCCCAAATTTAAACCCAAATACATAAGTTTTGCATTACTTAAAATAGATTAATACAATCTAAATTTGATATCAATATTAGAAATGCTTATTTAAGAAATTATTTCGAAGTTGCTCTTCTCTTTTATTAACATCTTCAAGTAATTCCCTTGCAGACATTAGTAAACATCCCTGTCCTCTAATAATTACCTGCTCTAGGCCATCTGATGTGGCAACTGTCACATTTCTTTTTCGTCCATTTTCATGAGCAAATTTTTCAATGTAATGATCTGCTGTCTCAGCTTCCTTAGTATAGACCACATGGATATTATTTAAATCAATAAATTCCTCGCCATGTCCCTTAACCTTATATGCGTCAAAAACCACAATAATTTCTGATGAAATAAGGGACTGATAATGCTGCATTATATCAAGAAGTCTTCCCCTTGCACCGTCAAAATTAGTTTTTTGCAATTCATCAAGTTCTGGCCAGGCATGAATAATATTATATCCATCAACTAATAAATAATTTTTTGAATTTTTATCGTTCTTATTAGCATAAAGAGCACTATCCTTACCCACATATTTTTCTGAATACAAGCTTTCTTTATTAGCTATTACTCTACGTGCAGATCCATAAGTCTGGTCATTTTTCTTCTTTCTTTGCTTAGCTGCATCTGACTTACTATTAGAATAATAGGTCTCAGATAGGATTCTATCTACTTCTTCTGTTCCTATCCATTCATCAGATACTGTTCTTGATGCTGCTTTGGCATTGATAGGTCTTAAAGTGACATCCTTTTTATCCTGTCCATTTTCTTCAATAATTTCACAATGAGCATGTTCTCTAACCTCATACCAAGGCACTGTATAACCTGAACCATGGGCGCAAAAAACTGAATCCACAGGATTTCTAGTATCTCTTTCAGGATCATAAGCCCTCTTAGCTATCACTTCTTCACTATTATGACATTCCTTATATCCTGACATTTGAAGACTAATGTGACCCTTACCCTTTGTGTAAGTGTTAAGCTCTGCCTGATAATTTCCAATGGCTACAACCGGTGCCTCGCCTCTAATAATTGTTTCTTCACCATCATCCTCTAAGCTAGATGTTCCACCCATTCTTTCAATGTCTGTCATTGCCCTTCCAACATATGCTCTATCAATTCTAATTTCATAGGCATAATAAGGCTCTAAAATCACAGACTCTGCCATCATAAGACCCTGTCTTATTGCCCTATAGGTTGCCTGTCTAAAATCTCCACCTTCTGTATGCTTAGGGTGGGCTCTACCATTAACAACTGTAATAACCATATCTGTAATATCAGCTCTTATTAATACACCCTTATGATTTCTTTCCTGCAAATGGGTCAAAATAAGTCTTTGCCAGTTCTTATCAAGTACATCCTCACTACAATCAGTCTTAAACACAAGACCTGACCCTCTTTCTCCTTCTTCTAGCTTTAAATGTACCTCAGCATAATGTCTTAATGGTTCAAAATGTCCAATTCCATAGCTGCTACCCTTAATTGTCTCTTTATAAACCACGCTTCCTGTGCCAAATTCCACATCCACCCCAAATCTTTTCTTTATAAGACCTGTTAAGATTTCTAATTGCACAGCTCCCATAAGACTAACAATTATCTCTCTAAATTCCTCATTCCATCTAATATTAAGAGCTGGCTCCTCCTCTTCTAGTTGTCGTAGTAGAGGTAGCATAACAAGTGGATCCTTATCCTTTGGCAAAATCATTTTATATTCTAGTACCGGTGCAATCATTGCATTATTTTGTGTATTTTCAAGACCTAATCCTGTTCCTGCACCAACACTATCTAATCCAATAACAACACATACATCACCTGCATAAACCTCAGGTGTAGCTGTAAATTTATCACCATTATAGACTCTAATTTGATTTACTTTTTCTTCTGCAATTATGTCTTTATTTTTCAATTTTCCTGATGTTAGTTTAAGATGTATTAATCGTTCATTATTCTGTCTTGTTATCTTAATAACCCTTGCACCAAATCCATCTTCTACTCTATCACTATAAACATCCCTACTATATTCATTAATAATATCTAGTAGTTTTTCTACTCCCTCTAATTTTAAAGCCGAACCAAATACAACAGGAAAAATATGTCTTTTGTAAATTTCAGACACTATTGTATCTTTTGATAGGTTTTCTTTTTCTAGATATTCATCAAGAGTATCATCAGAGGCAAAGGAAATTTCTTCCATATCCATTTCATTAAAATCATAACAATTAGTTGATAATCTATTCTGTAATATCTTTAGAACTCTTTCCTTACTTGCACCCTGCTGGTCCATTTTATTCACAAAAATAAATGTTGGAATTTTTAATTTAGATAATAAATTCCATACTGTTTCTGTATGCCCCATAACGCCATCTGCTTGATCTATTACTATTATAGCAATATCTAGGGCCCAGAGGTTTCTCTCCATTTCGGCACTAAAATCTACGTGTCCTGGGGTGTCTATTAAATTAACTTCTACGTCTTTATAAGTAAACCTGGCCTCTTTAGAATAAATGGTGATACCTCTAGACTTCTCTACTTCATCTGTATCAAGAAAGGCATCACCATTATCTACTCTTCCAAGCTTACGAATAACTCCTGTCTTATAAAGTATTGCCTCTGATAATGTGGTTTTACCAGCATCAACATGGGCAAGCATTCCAATCGTAAGCTTCTTCATTATTTATTCCTACTTTTCTGTAATTATTTTATACATATCAGGGCGTCTATCTCTAAACAATCCCCATGACATTCTGTCCTTTTCTAAACTGTCTAAATCAAAGCTGTGGCAAATTACTCCCTCCACATCTCTTCCAAGTTCTTCTACGATTGCACCTGTATTATCTGTAATAAATGATGAACCATAAAAGTTAAGACTTGAGCTTTGTCCGCCATTAGCCTCGCTTTCATAAACCTCTTCTAAACCAATTCTATTAGCTGCAATAACTGGCATTAAATTAGCTGCTGAATGGCCCTGCATTACTCTTCTCCAATGTGGCATGCTATCAACCTCTAAGATTGGTTCACTTCCAATTGCTGTTGGATAGAATAAAAGCTCAGCACCAAGTAATGCCATAGATCTTGCAGTTTCTGGGAACCACTGATCCCAACAAATTCCTACACCTATCTTGGCATACTTTGTATCAAATGCCATAAATCCTGTATCTCCAGGTGTAAAATAGAATTTTTCCTGATAATAATGGTCATCTGGTATATGAGTTTTTCTATATGTTCCAAGATTAGTTCCGTCTGCATCAATTACTACTACGCTGTTAAATAATCTGGTAACATCCTTTTCATATACACTTACAATGACAACAACTGATAATTCCTTTGCCAATTTTAAAAAGTGCTTAACTGCCTTATTATCATCTATACTTGTTGCAAAGTTATAATAGTCATATCTTCTCTCCTGACAAAAATACTGTCTTTCAAAAAGCTCTGGTAAAAGAATTATATTAGCTCCAGCCTTAGCTGCTTCTCTTACATACTTATCTGCTGTGGCAATATTCTCATCTACATTTCTTGTGCAGGCAAATTGCACTGCTGCCACCTTTACTTCTCTTTTATTCATAAAACTCCTTATGGTAAAAATTAACCATTTTTTCTAATTTACTTTAAGATTCTTCTTTTTTAGTAAATAAATTAAGATTGCTATAAGCCATGAACCACCAACTATTAATATAAACCATATTACTGACATTAAAATTGACTGTTCATGCACCTTTAAGAAAGCATATGGTCCATCTATAATATATAACGCATTTAAAGCAATTGTTATTATAGCGTAAATTACTGTTGGTATTGCATTAAAGCAAGCATTGGCAAATCTTAAATTTACCACATCCTCAAAAGCTGCAAAGGAAACAAATCCTATTATTGGGCATAGTGTATGATAAAAAAGAGACGAACCTTTAAATAAATACCAACATGTCCAATCAAATCCTGCTATTGGAATTAATACAAAAATTACTACAAGAAATGTTAAACACATACAGCAAACTGCCATAAATCGTAATTTTGAAACAAATTCTACTGTCTTTACCTTTCCTGCCTTTAAGGAACTAATACCTGTTATTACAAATAGAATACTAGATAATAATCCTAGGAAATTACTATCCTGTGTGTAATATTTAAACATCACAAACTGATTTTCCTTAAAACTAAAAACCGCTCCTATTATTCCTAAAACTATAAGAATAATGTTTAAACAAAAAGCCACCTTAAATTTTCTAAATTTTTTGTCCATAATTTTTTACGTATAACACGCTTCCTTTCTTGTTCTAATTTTATTCCGGTATCTGCATTGTTATACAGTGAATATTACCACCGCCAACAATTATGTCTCTTGCGTATATTCCTATAACTTCTCTTTCTGGCATTAATTCCTGCAATAAAGCAATGGCCTTAGCATCATTATCATCCCCAAACTGAGGAACTAAGGCAATACCATTGGCTATATAGAAATTAGCATAACTTGCTGCAAGTCTTTCTCCTAATTCCCTTTCATCTTCCCCTTCTTCAAATTCATAACCTTCTAAATCCTCTTCCTTGATTGTTACAGGATTTTTAGGAATTAAAAGTTTATGCACTTTAATTGGAAGACCATCACAGTCTGTTTCTTTTTCCAATATATCTAAATCAGCCTTAGACATGACATATTGCGGATCAGTTTCATCGTCAGTCCAAGCTAATACCACATTGCCTTCACTTGTAAATGCACATACATTGTCCACATGTTCATTAGTCTCATCATTATATATTCCATAAGGAATCCAGATTATCTTCTTAATTCCTAATGCATCCTTTAACACGTCTTCAATGTCTTTTTTGTTCAATTTAGGATTTCTTCCAGGGCTAAGTAAACAGCTTTCAGTTGCTATTAAAGTTCCCTTGCCATCTGTATGAATTGAGCCTCCCTCAAGTACAAAAGGTGCCGCATCAAAATAATCATATCCTAGGCTATCACATAAATTAATAGCTAGCTTGTCGTCCTCTTCCCAGTGGGCATAAAGGCCATCATAATCTCCGCCCCATGCATTAAAGGAAAAATTAACGCCTCTTACTTCGCCATTTAGCTTTCCCTTATCATCTAATTTCTTAACAAAAATTGGAGATGTATCCCTTGCCCATGCATCATTAGTATCAGCAATCACCAATTCTATATTAGAATTTATTAACTTATAGTCAGCCTCATTCTCAGCTAAATAAAGCTGCTCTCTTGCTTCCTTCTCATAGTCCTTACTAACTACCATATAAAGGATTTCATGTCTTGCTATATGTCTTGCAATTTCAGTAAACACTTTCTTTGCCATAACACCACCATTTGGCCAAGAACCAGGTCTAACAGGCCAAATCATAATTGTGCCCTTATGCTTACTAAATTCCGCAGGCATTCTATATAATACTGTTTCCTTTTTATCCTTTTTATCCTTTTTCATTCTAACCTCAACTTTTTTGCTTTTTATTATTCTTGCAAAAAGCATACACTTTATTTTATCATAAAGTGTTTAGTTATGATATTTTTATCCTAATCTATTTTTAAAATCCTCATAACCAAATTCTTTTATTATTCTGCACTTTCCATCCTTAATTGCTGCTATTGATGGAAGTGGGATTCCATTAAAGGTGTTATTCTTAACCATTGAATAAATTGCCATATCCTCAAATATAAGTTTATCCCCTATATTTAATTCTTCCTTAAAACAATAATCACCTATTATATCTCCTGCAAGGCATGTATAGCTTGATAGTCTATAGACATGATTATAGCCTTCCATCATCTTTTTTCCCATGGCCTTACTTGGTGAAATACCATTTTTAAACATCTTCTTAATTGTCCATATATCAAGGTCTGTATCCTCTACCTTTAGGGCATCTTTAAGTGGTGGTACATAAGGCATCTCAATTACATCTGGCATATGACAAGCTGCTGATGCATCAAGTATTAGAGTCTCAATTCCATTATCTACCTTATCAAGCACTGTTGTGACTAAATAGCCTGCATTAAGGGCAATTGCCTCCCCCGGTTCAAGGTAGACTTCACAGTTATATCTAGCCTTCACCTGATTTATACATCTAATTAATGTATCAATATCATAATCATCCCTTGTTATATGATGGCCTCCGCCAAAATTTATCCACTTTCTTCCCCTTAATACAAAATCAAACTTCTCTAAAACCACCTCAAGTGTTGATTCTAAATCATCTGAATTTTGTTCACAAAGTGTATGGAAATGAATTCCATCAACCCCTTTTAATAAATCAGGATTTTTATCTAATTCTTCCTCTAATTTTCTTAATGTTACACCAAATCTTGAGCCTGGTGCACATGGATCATAAATTGCATGATCTCCTTGAGTTGAGAATTCAGGATTAATTCTTAGGCCTACACTTACCCCTGCACTTTCCCACACTGGTCTATGATGCTCTAATTGAGAGATGGAATTAAAAACTATATGATCACATATCTTAACTAATTCCTTCATATCCTCATCTTTAAAGGCTGGCGCAAATACGTGATTTTCCTTTCCCATCTCTTCTTTACCTAAGCGTGCCTCAAAAAGACCACTAGCTGTTGTTCCACTAATATATTTTGCAACTAATGGATACTGGGCAAAGTTTGAAAAAGCCTTTTGTGCAAGTAATATCTTACATCCTGCCTTTTTCTCCACATCTGATAATACTTTTAAATTATCCTCTAACTTATTCTCATCTATTACATAAACTGGAGTCTGTAATTCTCTTATATTCATCCTTATCTCCCTTTAAAAAAACTAGTAACGCAGGTGACGCTACTAGTTTTTAAATTAATATATATATATTTATTCCACAGTTGCTGGATTCTCATCAACTACCCATGGTAAGCCCCACTTATTAAGTGCTTCCATGTATGGATCTGGATCAAATTCTTCTACGTTAAATACACCTGTTCCATTCCACTTTCCTGTTACAACCATCATTGCACCAATCATAGCTGGTACACCTGTTGTATAAGAAATAGCCTGTGAGCCAACTTCTTTGTAGCATTCCTGATGGTCACATACATTGTAGATGTATATTGTTCTTTCCTTACCATCCTTCATACCCTTAAAGATACAACCTATATTAGTCTTACCTACTGTTCTTGGTCCAAGTGTTGCAGGGTCTGGTAATAATTCCTTTAAGAACTGAATTGGAACAATATCTACTCCATTAAATTTAACTGGATCTGTTCTTAACATACCTACATTTTCTAAACACTTCATATGTGTAAGATAGCTCTGACCAAATGTCATAAAGAATCTAATTCTCTTAATCTCAGGATAGTTCTTTGCAAGAGATTCAATTTCTTCATGGTGAAGTAAATACATATCCTTCATACCTACTTCTGGGAAATCATATTCTCTCTTAATAGACATTGCTGGAATTTCTACCCAATGTCCATCTTCCCAATATGAACCTGGAGCTGATACTTCTCTTAGGTTGATCTCTGGGTTAAAGTTTGTAGCAAAAGGATAACCGTGGTCACCACCGTTACAATCTAAGATATCTACGCTTTCAATTGTATCAAAGTAGTGCTTTTTAGCATAAGCTGTAAATACTGATGTAACACCTGGATCAAAACCAGTTCCTAGTAAGCCTAAGATATTAGCATCCTTAAATTTATCCTTATAAGCCCACTGCCATGAGTAGTCAAAGTAAGCTGAGAAACCAGCTTCCTTACATCTCTTCTCATAAATTGCCTTCCACTCAGGATCTTCTGTATCCTCTGGTTCGTAGTTTGCTGTATCAATATAATTAACCTTTGTCTTAAGACATGCATCCATAATTGTTAAATCCTGGTATGGAAGTGCAAGGTTAAGTACAGCATCTGGCTTATAGCTTTCAATTAAAGCTACTAATTCATCAACATTATCAGCATCTACCTTTGCTGTTGTAATCTTAGTTGTTGTCTGTGATTCAAGTTTTTCCTTTAAAGCATCACACTTACTTACTGTTCTTGAAGCTATGCAAAGTTCTGTAAACACTTCGCTGTTCTGACAACATTTTGTAATTGCAACCTGCGCTACGCCACCGCAGCCAATAACTAATAAACGACTCATAATAAAAAGTCCTCCTTATAATTTATCCAAATTAATCGCGTTCTTCTTCTTCAAGCATATCCTCTACATATCTTGGTAACATAAATGCGCCCTTATGTAGGTTGGTTGTGTAGTAACGTGTTTTGATTCCAAGTTCTTTCCATTTTGCTGGCTTAAAGTCATTAATTGGATGATATTTTTTAGATGCAAATCCAAATAACCAATAACCAGATGGACATGTTGGAATATGTGCCTGATAAACTCTACTTATTGGGAAGGCTTTATAGGCTTTTCTGTGCATTTTTACGCATTCTTCCTTATCTTCATCATAAAATGGGCTACCATGCTGATATACCATAATACCGTCTTCTTTAAGGGCTTTATAGCAGTTACCATAAAACTCCTTAGTAAAGAGTCCTTCTGTATATCCAAAAGGATCTGTTGCATCATTTATAATTAAGTCATATTCATCTGACTTGCTTCTTAAAAATCTAAGCGCATCCTGAATATAGACATTAACTCTACTATCATCTAGTCCACATGCCAATTCTGGAAAATGTTCTCTACATACTTCCACAAACATTTCATCTGGCTCTACTACATCTATTTGTTCTATCTGACTATATTGTGTTAATTCCTTTGCAACACCGCCATCACCACCACCAATGATTAATACCTTTTTTACATTAGGGTGCACTGACATTGGCACATGTGTTACCATTTCATCATAAATAAATTCATCTTTTTCTGAGAATAATATTTCACCATCTAGAGCTAAAAATTTGCCAAATTCATCAGAAACTAATACATCTATTCTTTGACAGTCTGATACTCCGGAAAATAGCTGTTTTTCAATTCTCATTGATAACTTCACATTTGATGTATGAAGTTCTGAAAACCACATTTCCATTTTGTTACCTCTCTAAACTAAAACCATTAAATTGTTAACTTCTGGGTCTTCTGTTCCCTGCATTGAACATCCCTTCTCTTTAACATATTCAATATACTCAATAATTTCCTCTGTTATCTCTTCACCTGGTGCAAGGATTGGAATTCCTGGTGGATAACACATTACGTTCTCCCCTGAAATTCTTCCCTTTGTTTCTCTAAGTGGAAGAGATACTTTTTTAGCATAAAACGCTTCCTGTGGAGACTTTGCTACAACTGGATTTATAAATTCTCCTGTTAGCATTCCTGTCTTATCCTTCTTATAAATTCTTGCTATATCAGCTAGTGCTCCAACTAATCTTTCTATATCCTGTAGTCTATCACCTATTGAAATATAAGCTAAGATATTACTTGCATCGCCAAATTCTATCTGAATATCATATTCGTCTCTAAGTAAATCATACACTTCAATACCTGCAAGTCCAATACCTAATGTATGAATTGATAACTTAGTTACATCATAATCATAAACGCTTGTGCCATTTACTAATTCCTTGCCGTAGGCATAATATCCGCCAATACTGTTAATTTCTCGTCTAGCATATTCTGCCATCTGCATTACCTTAGCAAATGATTCTTCTCCTCTAAGTGCTAGATTTCTTCTTGAAATATCTAAACTTGATAATAAAAGGTAAGATGCTGATGTTGACTGTGTTAAATTAATAATCTGTCTTACATATTCTGCATTTACTCCTTTATTAGTAAGCAAAATCGAGCTTTGTGTTAAGCTTCCTCCTGATTTATGCATTGATATTGCTGCCATATCTGCACCTGCTGCCATTCCAGAAATTGGTAGTTCTGGCTGGAAATAAAGATGTGTTCCATGTGCTTCATCTGCTAATACCTTCATGCCTGCATCATGAGCTAACTTTACAATTGATTTAATATCCGAACATATTCCATAGTATGTTGGATTATTTACAAGTACTGCTACTGCATCAGGATTTTCCTTAATTGCAGCTTCTACACTTGAAACTTCCATTCCTAATGAAATTCCTAATTCCTTATTAACTTCTGGGTTAACATATACTGGAATTGCGCCACATAGTACTAATGCGTTAATTGCACTCTTATGTACGTTTCTTGGTAAGATAATCTTATTGCCTCTTTTACAGACTGAAAGTATCATTGCCTGTACAGCTGATGTTGTTCCACCTACCATTAAAAATGCATGTTCTGCACCAAATGCACTTGCTGTTAGTTCTTCTGCATCTTTAATTACTGATACTGGGTGACTTAAATTATCTAGTGGTTTCATAGAATTTACATCTATTCCTACACAACGTTCTCCAAGTAATTCCACAAGTTCCTTATTTCCTCTACCTCTTTTATGACCTGGAACATCAAATGGTACTACTCTTTGACGTCTTAATTTTTCTAATGCTTCATATATAGGAGCTCTTGTCTGATCTAGCATTGTACTTGCCTCCAAATTTATTTTGATCGAAGTTTTTAAGTTGATTAGACAGATGCAAGCGGCAATTGGCTGCGCTTTGCCGCTTTCTTTTGCCGTGCTTTTGAATGCGCAGCATTGGCTTCGCCTCGCTGCTTATCTTTGCTGCTCTTTTGAATACGCAGCATTGGCTTCGCCTCGCTGCTTTCTTTCTTGCTTCCTCTAATTTCTTTATTAGCTTCCTTCTGCAAATGTTCTAGTTTTTTAGTGACTTACGCATCATTTCGTGCTTCGCACTTTCATGATGCTACAGAAATTCGCAATCCGACGCCTTGCGTCTACTTGCTCATTTCTGTTTAACTGTGCAATAGTTAGGCTTTCGCATGCTAGCATGCAAAGCCTACTGCTGCACAGTTTTAGTCACTAAAGTTTTAATCACTAAAAAAGCAGGGATTGTGCTAGCACAATCTCCTGCATAATCAGTCTATTATTAATATAGAGAATTACTATAGCATTACATGCAAATACGCGTTACTCTTTATTGACCGTTTTACAAGATGACGTGCTATTTAGCACCGATTATAAAGTAATCAACTTAAAAAACAGAGCTATTAACTCAATCAATAACGTGGGTTTACCACACCGGCAACCGACCCGCCTGTCCGTTAGGCTTACCTTTATAAATCATAAAGTGGTCATATTTGCATGAAAAGTTATACTTCTCATACGCGCAATATTGTAACAAATTTTAAAATCAGTGTCAATTAAAAGACCTAATTAAAATATACCTAAAGACATAAGTAATAAAACAAATAAGCACACTGGCGCTATATACTTTATCATAACTGTAAATAGTCTCTTTCTACCCATTTTATCGCCACTTTTTTCTACTTCATCTATAATTGTCTTTGGCTTAATTACCCATCCAACTAAGATACAAGTAGCTATTGCTCCTATTGGCATTAAGATACTATTACTTACATAATCCATTACGTCTAAAATCTGGCCTACTGCGCCATTTGGTAACTTTAATTCGAAATATAAATCGTTATATCCAAAGCACACTAAACAAGCTAATGCTAATGATACAATAAATTCAATAATAACAGCTTTCCCTCTTGAGAATCGCTTATCACTGTCTATCATTCCTGATACTATTGCCTCTAATACTGACATTGCGCTTGTTATAGCTGCAAATAATACCATTGCAAAGAATATAATTCCTACTATTGTTCCTGCCTTACCCATGCTTGCAAAAATCTTAGGTAATGCTACAAACATTAAAGATGGACCTGATGCCATTCCATCTGTTCCTGAGAATACGTAAACTGCTGGTATAATCATTACACCTGCAAGAAATGCTACTAATGTATCAAAGATTTCAATCTGATTAATTGATCTTGGTAAGTTAGCATCATCCTTTACATATGAGCCGTAGGCTATTAAGATACCCATTGCTACTGATAATGAATAAAACAACTGTCCCATTGCATCCATTACTACGTTAAAGAATTTCTTAACTGTTAATCCATCCAAATTAGGAATTATATAATATTTAAGGCCCTGTAAACCTGTTCTTGTAACTCCCGCATCATCTGTCTTAGTTATTGTTAGTGAAAAAATTGCAATTCCCACTACTAATACTAATAATACCGGCATAATCACCTTAGAAAATGATTCAATACCCTTATTAACGCCTAAGTAAATTACTACTGTTACAGCAAATAAGAATATAAACATCATGATTAATGGTTCGCCCTTACTTGTTATAAAATTTGTAAAATACCCTTCTTGTGCTGCATCGATTCCATGTCCTGTTAAAAAAGCAATTAAATACTTTAATACCCATCCACCTATTACACAGTAATATGGCAAAATTATAAATGGTACTATACTTGAAATCCATCCAAGCCATGTCCAATTTTTGTTAAGTTTTCCATAGGCTGTTAGTGGACTTTGCTTTGTCTTTCTACCAATTGCAATTTCTGCTGTAACCAATGTAAAACCAAAAGTTAAAGCTAATATGATATAAATTACAAGAAATAGTCCTCCACCATCTCTTGCTGCTAAATAAGGGAAACGCCAAATATTACCTAATCCTACTGCGCTTCCGGCCGCCGCCAATACAAATCCAAGGGATCCACCAAAAGTTTTTCTCTTTTCCATTAATTAAAAATTCCTTCCTGTAAATTAATCAAATACAAATTCAGTTATGGCATCTACTGTTGAATTGATTTGATCTTCGTTTGTAATGGTAGGCTCTCCATCTCCCTTTTGAAGGCCATAGCTTCCAAAGTAAGAATGAATTCCTCCTTCAATGACTACTTCTTTCGCGTCTTCTGGTAAATTCTTTTTATTTTCATTATAAGAATCCATTTTCATCACGCCATCATTTGAGCCATAGATACATAATACATCAAGATTGGAATTTTTCAAATCTTTATTTGAATATGCGGCCAATAAAATTAATCCTTTATAATCGTTTCCATTTTTAGCCAAATACATTGAAGCGCAAGCTCCGCCTAGGGAATGACCTGATAAATACCAGTTTTCTACCTCTGGAAAATCTTCTTTTATTCCATTTGCTGCATTAGTATCAAGTATTGCTAAATTAGCTGGCATTTTAACTAATACACATAACACGCCTCTGCTTGCTAATTCATGTAAGAGTGGTGCATATGCACTATATTCAACCTTTCCACCAGGATAAAAAATTATACCTGTATTAGTTTCATTAGTTGGTTTAAATACATAAGTTCCATCATCTAACTTTTCTACATTAACCTCTTCATCTGACACTAGTGACGAATTAGCTAGATCACTAGCTCTATAATAGTCTTTTGTATAGGCAAAAAAAGCTATAGCAAGTACTGCTACTACAGCTACTATTCCTATTAGTACTCTCTTTAAAATCTTCTTTTTCTTCATCTGTTACCTCACCTTTATCTGGAAAATAAAAAAACTAGGAAACCCCTATATTGCAGTTAGTTTCCTAGTGATTTTATCACAAATCCATCCTTAATTCAGGCTGTTTATTAAACTTTAATTATCTTCCTTATTCCAAAAATCCACTGGTTCATAGTCTTGTAGCTTGGCTATAAATCCTAATTTTTGAAGTTCATCCCATATATATTCTAAAGTTTTTTCATCAGAAGCTGCTATGGTGTGGTAGTGATATCCTGAAGTAATGGTCATAAGCAAGGTGCTTTTTCCGCTATGAATTTCCTCCATATATTCCTTTATATCTCGTCTTGAACGTATATTCATCTCAGCCTTTAAAACTCCATAAACCCTATGATATACAAATACGTCCTTAACCCATCCACCTGCATCAACTATGGCATTAAGCTCATTTTGTGCATCTTCTTCTGTATGATATACCTTAAAAACTCGTGTATATTCATTCTCTTTTGAACTTATAACATATCCTCTATTAGTTGAGTATATATCTATATCCTTGGCTCTAATCAATGCTATATCCTGAACAATTACCTGTCTACTTACATCAAATTTCTTTGCTAGGCTTTCACCAGAAACTGCTTTATCAGATTTCTTTAAAACATCAATTATAGCTTTTCTTCTATCTTCACCATTCATATGGCATCCCTTTCCTTTATCGTAAATATTTATCTTATTAACTATTTAGCATTTTTTTCTTAACATATTATATATTATATTCCGTAATAGTCTAGATATTTACTTAGCAAAAATTATTCAATAGGATGCAAATTCTTTAAAGATAAATCCATTATTGGTGCTGAATGTGTCAATGCTCCACTTGAAACAAAATCAACTCCTAAATCTGTAATCTTAGCAATATTTTCCTTAGTTACATTTCCAGAAACCTCTACCTGAGCCTTATGATTAATAATTTCCATTGCCTTTTGCATATCTTCATGGCTCATGTTATCTAGCATAATAATGTCAGCCCCTGCATCAATTGCTTCTCTTACCATATCAAGGTTTTCTACCTCAACTTCAATTTTTCTTACAAATGGTGCATATTCCTTAGCTGCCTTAATAGCATTAGCAACACCACCTGCTGCCCCAATATGATTATCCTTTAATAAAACTCCATCTGTTAAGTTATATCTGTGGTTGTTACCTCCACCGACTCTTACTGAATATTTTTCAAAAATTCTATTGTTAGGACTTGTCTTTCTTGTGTCAAGAAGCTTAGTATTAGTTCCCTTTAAAAGACTAGCAACGCTATTAGTATATGTGGCAATTCCACTCATTCTCTGCAAGTAATTAAGGGCTGTTCTCTCTCCACAAAGTAATACTCTAATATCTCCTATTACCTTTGCTAATTTGTCTCCCTTCTTTACCTTATCACCATCAGTCACATTAAAGATAACCTCTGTCTTAGGATCAAGAAGTTTAAATGTTCTCTCAAAAATTTGTAAACCACAAATTATACCATCTTCCTTAGCAATTAAATCAACTTCACCCTTCTTAGTATTTGGCATAACGCTGTTAGTTGTTACATCTTCACTTGTTATATCTTCTTTTAATGCTCCAAGTATTAATGGATCCACATTAAGTCTTAGTGTTACTTCATCAAACATAAATTATTCTCCTTTTTTAGGCTCTAATTGCCTTATAAATTTTATTTTCTTCTTCTATCTTGTTCTGGATTAAATCCTTGTATTCCCTGTTTAACTCATCCTCATTAGCGTATCGTTTAATATCCACATTGCCTATAATATTGTCAGCATTTTCCTTTATTAGAGATGCTTTATTATTAAGCTTTGTCTCTACTATATCCTTAGCTGCTCTCTTAGCAAAAACCAAACTTTCAAGTAATGAATTACTTGCTAGTCTATTTCTACCATGTACTCCATTACAAGCTGTTTCTCCCACTGCATAAAGACTTTCTATATTAGTCTTAGATTCGTAGTTTACCTTAATTCCACCCATAAAATAATGCTGTGCTGGAACTACTGGTATTGGCTCACTAAAGCAATCATATCCCTCTTCCTTACAATGTTCTATAATATTAGGGAAATGCTCTATTAACTCTTTTTTAGGAATTGTTCTTAAATCTTCTAAGACATATTCTGTCTTATCCTTAGCCATTTGCTTTTTAATTTCCTCTGTTAATAAATCTCTTGGTAATAATTCATTAACAAATCTCTTACCATTCTTATCGTAAAGAAGTGCTCCCTCTCCTCTTACTGACTCTGAAATCAAGAAGCTTCTTCCCTTTTTCTTCTTAGAATAAAGGGTTGTTGGATGGATTTGCACATAATTTACATTCTTTAAGTCAATTCCATGCTTTAGAGCTATTGCTATTGAATCTCCTGTTAAATGTGGGAAATTAGTTGAATGTTCGTAAATTCCTCCAATTCCACCTGTTGCAAGAATAACTGTATCTGCTTTAATGCACTGAATTTGTCCTGAACTATCTTTAACTACTGCACCTACACAAACCTTATCCTTCTCAATAATATCAAGCATTCTTGTATTCTCATAAAATGTTACATTCTTAAGCTCCTTTACCTTCTTTAATAAAGTGCTTGTAATTTCCTTACCTGTAACGTCTTTATGGTAAATAATTCTATTAGTTGAATGAGCGCCTTCCTTTGTATATGCTAAATTTCCATTCTCATCCTTATTAAAATCTGCACCGTAAGATAATAAATCCTTTACCACATCTGGTGATGACTTAATCATTATCTCAACTGATTTTTTATCATTCTCATAATGTCCAGCCTTAAGTGTATCTTCAAAAAAAGATGCATAGTCTGATTTTTCCTTTAACATACACATTCCGCCTTGAGCTAAAAAGGAATCTGAACTTTCTAAATCTGATTTTGTAATTATTGTTATCTTTTTATTAGCTGGTAAATTAAGGGCTGCATAAAGTCCTGAACATCCACATCCTACTATTAAAATATCTGTATTGTTCTCCATAAATACCCCTTTCTTTAGCTTTCGCTTATTTAGCTGCAAGCTCTAACATTTTTTCTAATGGTTTTAATGCTTTTAATCTTGTATCTTCATCTACAAAGACTTCATTAACATCTTCCTCTAAACAATCAAGAACCTTTGATAGAGTTACCTTCTTCATGTTTACACATACCTGATCTGGCTTTAAAGTAAATAATTTCTTATCCGGTGCTTTCTTATGAATTTCTGCAAAAACACCATCTACTGTTCCAATTAAGTATTCCTTAAAATCTGTGTTAACTACATAATCTATTATTCCTGATGTTGCTCCAATATAATCTGCTAAATCAAGAACATCTTGTGTACATTCTGGATGTGCTGCAAGTACAGCTTCTGGATGTGCTTTCTTAGCCTGTAATACATGGTCTTTAGTAATTGCCACGTGTCTTGGACAAAATCCCTTATTTAAAATCACATTCTTTTCTGGAACCTGATTTGCAACAAATCTTCCAAGATTGCAATCTGGAATAAAGAAAATGTTCTTATTAGGCAAATTCTTAACTATCTTTACAGCATTAGAACTTGTTACACATACATCTGCATATGTCTTTAATTGTGCTGTTGAATTTATATAACAGACAACTGCCACATCCTCATATTCTTCCTTAACCTTTAAAATCTCTTCCTTAGTTGCCATATGAGCCATTGGACAATCAGCGCTTGCATCTGGCATAAATACTCTCTTACTTGGATTAAGAATCTTAGCGCTTTCACCCATAAACTCAACGCCTGCAAAAATAATTCTATCCTCTGAAATCTTAGTTGCTACCTTGCTTAAGTAGAATGAATCTCCTACGTAGTCTGCAATTTCTTGTACTTCATCATCAACATAGTAATGTGCAAGAATAACTGCGTTCTTTTCTTTTTTTAGCTTAATAATATCATCTACTATTGACATAACCTTCTCCTATTTTTTATTAACCTATAAGATACAGTTATTAAGTAGGTTTCTTAATAACTATACCTTTAAGGCCCCGTCTATTTGCTAACATCTTTTTGGATGTTGGTAAGAGTATACTACTAATCTTTACAACTGACAAGACAGTTGATAAGAAAAATAAAGCGTATCTGTAAAGTTTTTCTTTACAAATACGCTTATTATTAGTTAATTCATAATTTAATTTTATAAAAACAGCCTTTATTAGATAATCCCAACCGCCTTTTTAGCCAGTCTATCAGCCTCTTCGTTACCATCCACTCCTGAATGACCTTTTACCTTTACAAAATTTATCTTGATTTTATCCTTAACTGACTGTATAAAATCGTAATATTCCATTGTTCCTTTTTTATTTCTCTTCCATTCTCCAAGAGCCCATGCCCTTATTCCCATGTAATCAAAATAAATAGAAATCTCTGATAGGCCCAATTCTATGGCTTTTTCTATGGCAGCTCTGCTTCCAAGTATCTCTCCTGAAACATTTCTCATAGATGCCATTTCCTTATCATTACCACTTCCCATTAGCTCATATTTATTCCCAGCTGCTATTAAAAAACCCCCAAAGCCATATACTCCTGTAGCAATATTAAAAGAACCATCCACAAAGGCATAATTATCATCTAAGCTAACTTTTTTGCCAGAAGTTAATGTATCTTTACTAGCTTCCTTTATGGACAAGCTATTAGTTTCTAAATAATCCTTTGCTTCCTGTAATGTGGTAAAGCTCTTATATTCTGCTCCTTTAAAACCTGTAACATTACTTTTGCATTCATCCCAGCTCTCAAAAATTCCTGTTTTTCTTCCCTGTCTTACTGCATAATATTTTTTTGCCATATTAAATCCTTAAGGTTTTAGCTACTTTCTAGAATTCACAACAGATTTTGCCTTATCAACCATATCCTTTACTTCATTTTCTACCTGCTTTGCAATGGATGCTATTCTAAGTACAGATACCAAATTTACAACGCCACCATAAATTAATGCAACGCCCACAAATATCATTAAACTAGCAGATGTTGCAAAAGGATTAACAAGGGCAATTACTCCTAGGGTAATCATAAGTAAGCCTGATAAAATCTCAATCCACCATTCCTTTGATCCTAATCTTCTAAGTTCGATTGCATATTGTAACATTAGAATTCCATTTATCAAAACAACTATAGAAAGCATTATACCAAAAATCCCTGCTATATCCACAGGATCTAGTAAAAAAAACAAGCCAAAAAACATTAAAGTTAAGCCTTGTACCAAACCAAAGGAAGAAAAAATAGTATTTCTATTGGACTTAAAATAAGCAATAAATCTTAATGCACCCCAAATTATAAGTAGTGCCCCAAATATTCTGCATACCACAATTTGTGCACCCACTGGCTCTATTATCAAATAAACACCAACAACAATTAATGCAATAGAAACTAATATTAATTCATTTACTACCGTTTTAATCTTATTTAATATACTATCCATCTCTACCTCCTTTTTATAAACTATGCAAAACATGCCTGAGAATAAATCTCAGGCATGAATCATTTTAATCAAACAAGCTTTTAATCCACATTAGCCCTCTCTAATGCTTCTTCAAAATCCTTAGTTCCAACAAATACGTTGTCCTTATATGGATTAATTGATAACTTTCTAGCTCTCTTTATAATAACAGCTAAACAAATTACATTAAATGCAATTGCAAGAATTGCCACAACACCCTGTGGAATTGGATTTGCTGTTACCCCAGCATTTACCAATTCTTCAACTGTATTAATCTTAGTCATATCAAATGCTGTAACTCCTGCAGCTGTTGCCCCCTTATATAAAGAAGGTAATACTGAGAATGGTTCAGTAATTTGGAATAGTGGGAAAATCTGGGCAAACATACACCAAATTGCAAGTGTATTAGCTCTATTCTGAATCCAAGCACCCTTATTCCATAATGCATTAGCAAATGTTGGAGCAAGTAATAATGCAACACCACAATACCAAGTATGAGTTGGTAAATTAAGGTATGTATATTCAAAGTTCCACAAATCGTAAGCAATAATAAACCAAATTGTCATATCTGGCCAAATCATATCCTTACCATCCTTTGAAGAATATACCTTCCACCATGCTGTCATACATAGGATGTTTAATATACCAGCAATACCATTTACGATATTCCACCATCCGCCGTATAACCATACATCTTCTGTTGACTTCCACCAATGCTCCCCAGATGAGTAGAAGTGCCATGCTGATTCAAAATCTGAACCAACTGCGATTAAGATATTAATAGCTACAATTACGAAAGGCCATGCCCTAAACCATTTTGCCTTTCCAATCCCCCATTTATACTTAATCATCATAAAGCCGACACAACCAATATCTGCTGCATAAAGCTTAGCATAATGGAACCAACCATTCATATACTTGTGTGTCTGACTGTCAACTGCCCAAGCAACTCCATTGCTTGCAGCAACATTCATTACGATAAAGTATACTGTAAGAGCTATTGGGATGATAACAAAAATTAAAATACCACCTGCTTTTGTACGACGTCCGATTTCGTTTAACAAAATCAAGCCAACAAAAACAAGCACCCAACCTAATAGCTGATAAAGTGACTTATCGCCATACAATTGAAATAACATATTTATTCCCTCCGTACATTAAATTTTCATAAATATTATACCTTAAATATAGCCCTTGTTCAATTGTTTCACAAATATTTTTATATAAATGGTAATCGAAATTTAAATCTTGCCGATCTTGTGCGGCAAAAAAGAGACCTTAACTTAAATTAAGTTAAGGTCTCAAATATATTAATGATTCTAAATTTATTCACCCATCTTAGCAAGCTTAGCTGCCTGATCTGCTGCGATACAAGCATCAATGATTTCCTGGATATCACCATCCATAATCTTATCAAGTTTATAAAGTGTAAGACCAATTCTATGATCTGTAACTCTACCCTGTGGGAAGTTATATGTTCTAATCTTCTCAGCTCTATCACCAGTACCAATCTGGCTACGTCTAGCATCTGCTTCAGCATCATGAGCCTTCTGTGTCTCTAAGTCATATAACTTAGCACGAAGTAAGGCAAATGCCTTCTCCTTATTCTGAATCTGAGATTTTTCAGTCTGAGAATAAATAACAATACCTGTAGGATAATGTGTTAAACGTACAGCTGAATCAGTTGTATTGACACACTGACCACCATTACCTGAAGCACGCATAACATCAATTCTAATATCCTTCTCGTTAATTTGAACATCTACTTCCTCAGCTTCTGGCATACATGCTACTGATGCTGTTGAAGTCTGAATTCTACCATTAGATTCTGTTACTGGAACTCTCTGTACTCTATGAACACCTGATTCATACTTCATAATTGAGTATGCACCCTGTCCCTTAACCATAAATTCAATTTCCTTAAGACCACCGATACCTGTTTCATCTCCTGATAAAACTTCTACCTTCCAGCCCTTAGATTCAACATAATGAGTATACATACGGAATAATTCTGCTGCAAAAAGTGCTGCTTCTTCACCACCTGCACCAGCTCTAATTTCCATAATAATATCCTTATCATCATTAGGATCCTTAGGAAGTAATAAAATCTTAAGTTCTTTCTCAAGTTCTGCAATTCTATTCTTAGATTCAGCTAATTCTTCCTTAGCTAAATCCTTTAATTCTTCATCTGACTCTTCGTCAAGAATAGCTAAACTATCTTCAATATTCTGCTTATTAGTCTTATATTCTGTATATGCAGAAATGATTGGAGTAAGATTAGCCTGCTCCTTCATTAATTTTCTAAATTTATCCTGATCATTAACAACATCAGGATTAGCAAGTTCTGCATTTATATCTTCATATCTATTAACTGTATCTTCTAATCTATCAAACATATCCATAAGATTAACCTAACCTTTCAAAACCTAAATTTAACTCACAGAGATTAATTCTATCATTACAAAGAAAAGTATGCAACTTTTATATATGCTAATGTATATACTTTCCTATCACAACTCTATCAAATCCTGATAAATCTTTATAAACATTAATATCACTAAAACCATTATCTTTCATTATCTTACTTACATCTGCTGCCTGGTCATGGCCTATCTCATAAGCTAAATAACCGCCTTCTTTTAAAAATGGTCTGCAGTCTCTTGTTATTTTTCTATAAAATAACAATCCATCCTCCTTTCCATCAAGCGCTATAAATGGATCATGTAATTTAACTTCCTTATCTAATTCCTCAATAACACTAGTTCTTATATATGGCGGATTACTTACAATAACATCAAAAAATTTCACAAAATCATCATTTAATTTTTCAAACAAATCACTATTAATAAACTCTATTGCATCAATGCCAAGGCGAGCGGCATTATTCTTAGCAACTTCTAGAGCTTCCTTAGAAATATCAACAGCTACAATATCTCCTGCTTTTTTAGAACATTTACTTTCTAAAAAAAGTGTCTCTATAATGCATCCTGAACCTGTACACATATCTAGAACACGATCATTTTCTTTTATAAGTTCTAAGAGTTTATAGCACAAATTCTCTGTGTCATATCGCGGTATTAATACATGCTCATTTACAAGGAATTCCCTTCCATAAAAATACGCTATACCTGTTATATGCTGTAATGGTTCATGATTTGCTCTTCTTTTTATGCATTCATCATATTGTGTAGCCGCCAAATCTTCTATTATCTTATTGCTATTTAAAAGCAAATCAGTATTACTAATATTTAGTACATGCATTAATAATTCTTTAGCGTCATATGAAGCATTATCAATGCCTTGTTTTTCTAAAATACTAGTAGCTTCTAATAATTTCTCTTTAATAGTCATATTTACTACTTTCTATTTCTTGACTTAAATGCAGGAATTTCTTCATTCTCATCATCCTCAGATTCTTCATCAATATACTCAAAATCTAAGTCTGCATCCTCTGCATTCTCTTCTAAATCTTCAATAACAAAACCATCTACTTCGCTAGATCCTTCTACTTCTTCCTTAGCGTCTTTTGCAGAAGAGTCTAATTCATCATCAAATTCAGAAACAGTCTCAGTTTCTAACATCGGCTCTTCAAAAACAATTCCCTCATCTTCTACTTTACTTTCTTCAAGGCTCTCAATTACAAAATCAGCTGTTTCATCCACAGTAGTTGATTCTTCATTCTCAAGCTCTTCAATTGTCTCATAAACCGATTCAAGGCTATTATCTTTCTCGGCTGTTTCAAATTCCTTAGCTGCTTGAATATATTTTTCTTCAGCAGTTAATTCCTTCTCTTCCTTATCTTCTGCTTCTACAGAAATTGAACGAGTCTTCTTTGTTGTCTTGCCCATATGAACCGCTGCAATTGCTAATTCTCTTTCTGAGCTCTCAATATCAGCAACAATATCCGTAGAATCCTTATAATAGTCCTCAACTAAGAATTTTTCCCAATCAAAGACCTTCTCAACAGCCTTAATTGCAACTTCTATCATGTCCATATCAGGTTCCCTAGTGGTTAACTTTTGTAACCACATACCTGGCTTACTTAAAAGTCTTGTAAACTTATTATCTACTTTACCAGCAAATCTAATAACTTCGTATGAAACTCCAGCTATTACTGGCATTAAAAGAATACGAATAATTAGCTGTGCCACTGTATTATCTATTCTTATAAAGATAAAAAATACAATACTAACAAACATTACTATAAACAAGAAGCTTGTTCCACATCTTTTATGATATCTTGAACTATTCTTAACATTCTCTGGTGTAAGTCTAGCACCATTCTCAATACAATTAATACACTTATGCTCAGCACCATGATACATAAATGTTCTCTTTATATCTCCCATCTGAGATATTAAAGCAAGATATAATACAAAAATTATAAGTCTTATAATGCCCTCAAAGAAATTAAGTAGTCCCTTAGATGACACTACAACAGCTAATGCTCTTGATACTAAATAGGGAACAACCATAAATAAAGCAACTGCTAAAAATATAGATAAAATAACAGTCACTGCCATTAAGATTGATTCGAATTTATCCTTAAAAATATTCTTTCCAATTTCGTCAATCTTAGTTTTTTCTCTTTCTGATGGATCTTCATAAAAAGTAGAAGAATAATTAAGTACACTTAATCCTGTAACTAATGAATCAAAAAAGTTGAAAACGCCTCTAATTATAGGATAATTCAACCACTTATATTTCTTAGTTGCTAAAGTGTTCTCTTTAACTATAACTTCTATTTCATTGTCAGGCTTTCTAATAGCCACTGAATACTTATCCTGATTACGCATCATGATACCTTCAATTACTGCCTGACCTCCAATACCCGATAATTTCATCTTCAAGTCCTCCAAATTATGTATAAATAACATTACAAGTAATTTTCATAACAAACACTCCTATAATAACATAATTTGACATAATACAAAAGATAAAAATTAGGCATAAAAAAAGATTGAGGCTTTCACCTCAATCTTTAATATTTCATTATTAGTTGTTAACACCATACTTCTTGTTGAACTTATCAATACGTCCACGAGCTGATGTTGCCTTCTGCTGACCTGTATAGAAAGGATGACACTTAGAACAAATTTCTACATGGATCTCTTCCTTTGTTGAACCTGTAACGAATTCATTACCACAGTTACAAACAACCTTAGCCTGGTAATATTCTGGATGGATACCTTCTCTCATGATTTCACCTCTTTACAATTAAGATTAATTTATCTACTAATTAGTTATCGACTGCTAGCATGTTGCCATGCGATAACTTGCATCGAATGATAACTGTATACAACGATAACTTCGTATCTATCGATAAACAGCTTTTATATTCTATCATAGGTATATTTGTAATGCAAGTATTTTTTGTATCTATTATATACCATCGATAATCCTTATATACCTTGATTTACAGGCATCTATTAATTTTGTTTCTTAAAAAAAACAAAACGGATAAAATATTAAATATATCTGTCCTTTAAGATTCTATTGACGAATTCACTATTATTTTTTGTTTTATAGAACAAGTCAATAACCCTTTCTGCAGATTCCTCTGCTCTTTGACCATTAAGTCCCTTACGCATAATATTTACTGCTTCTAATTCATCAGCATCAAGAAGTAAATCTTCTCTTCTTGTACTAGACTTAATAACATCAATTGCTGGGAACACTCTTCTTTCAGATAACTTTCTATCAAGTACAAGTTCCATATTACCTGTTCCCTTAAATTCTTCAAATACAACATCATCCATCTTAGAACCTGTATCTACAAGAGCTGTTGCAAGAATTGTTAAACTTCCGCCTTCTCTCATATTTCTAGCTGCACCAAAGAATTTCTTAGGCATATGAAGTGCTGCTGGATCTAAACCACCTGATAATGTACGACCTGAAGCTTGAACTGTTAAGTTATATGCTCTTGCAAGTCTTGTAATACTATCAAGCAAAATAATAACATCCTGCTGCTGCTCAACTAATCTTTTTGCTCTTTCAATTACCATTTCAGATACTCTTCTATGATTATCTGGTTGTTCATCAAATGTTGAGTAAATAACTTCTACATTATCACCCTTAATTGATTCCTTCATATCTGTTACTTCTTCTGGTCTTTCATCAATAAGAAGAATAATTAAATGCATTTCTGGATTATTATTAACAACTGCCTTAGCTACCTGCTTTAAAAGAGTTGTTTTACCTGATTTAGGCTGAGATACAATCATACCTCTTTGTCCCTTACCAATAGGGCTTATTAAATCCACCATTCTCATTGCCACTGTATTAGAACCTGGCTCAAGATGTATTCTTTCATTTGGAAAAATTGGTGTTAACTTTTCAAAAGCCGGTCTTTCAATGGCATAACTAGGATCTAAACCATTAATAGAAACAAGATACTGCAATGCTCTAAACTTATCTGTTGTATTTTTTTGCTTAGCTGGACCTGTAAGAATATCACCTGTTTTTAAGTTAAATTTTCTAATCTGTGTTGGAGATACATATACGTCATTCTCACCTGGTAAGAAATTTTCACATCTAATGAAACCATAACCTTCATTTATAACTTCTAAGATACCATCAGCCATAACTTCGTCTTCTTCAAGTTTAACATCATAATTTGGTAATGGCTTTGGTGTTATAATAGCCTTTGTTTGCTTTGTATAATTTCTTGGGGTTTTTTCTTCAAATCTAGAATCGTATCTATTATCATTTCGATTATCAGTATTTTTGTCAAAGCGATTAGTTCTATCAAAACGATTGTTTCTATAATTATCTCTATTGTTTTCTCTGTTATTATAGTAAGTTTTGTTGCCTTCTCTTTTATTATCTTTAGCTACATATCTTGTAATATGCTTCTCGTATCTTTCATACTTTTGATCCAGTGTTTCATTTTTAAGACCGTCAGTTGATTGATCATCATTTTCTTTATTTTCTTGCATTTCTTTGCTATCTTCTAGCTCAGTCCTTGACTTGCTACTAGCATCATCAGATATTTTACTTTCAATGCCATCAGCTTCAGTTAAAACATCAATCAATGCGCTTTTCTTTAAAGTAGATACGTTTTTAAGTCCTAATTCTTTTGCTATCTGCTTTAATGCAACTAATGATAATTTTTCTAGCTTTTCTCTCATCGATAACCTCTCTTTCAAATTCAAAAATAAATTAAATTAAAATATAAATAAAACGGCATAAGCCATTAAGCCCTTAAAATATAACTGTCTTAAATTAATTCTAGTTTGGGAAAAAAACCGAAATTGATTTGATTTTTATTCAATTCAAAGAAGCGAATTGAATCGTTTCATATGTATCTTCTTTAACATTATAAAACATATTACAAAAAAATAAAAGCCCTATATTTTTCTTTTCTTTTTTTCACCTAACAAATATGTTATTATTAGACTCGTGCGAAAGCCCATTTTATAAGCTTTTAGCACTAATTTTTCTTTAGGAAAAATCATAAGTAATTAAGAAAGGTTGGTATTAATTATGACAAATGCACAGAAAGCTCTACAACTTCACGAAGAATGGAATGGTAAATTTGAGACAACACCTAAGATGAAGATTGCTACAAGAGAGGACTTAAGTTTAGCCTATACTCCAGGTGTGGCTGAACCTTGCAAAATAATCGCAAAAGATAAGGAAGCTGCTTATAAATACACAATCAAATCAAACACTATTGCAGTAGTTTCCGATGGTAGTGCCGTTCTTGGCCTTGGTAATATTGGTGCTCATGCTGCTATGCCTGTTATGGAAGGTAAAGCTGTATTATTCAAGGAATTTGGTGGAGTAAATGCAGTGCCTATTTGTCTTGATACTCAAGATACAGAAGAAATTATAAAGACTGTTGTAAATATTGCTCCTGCTTTTGGCGGAATCAACCTTGAAGATATTGCAGCACCTAGATGTTTCGAAGTTGAAACTCGTCTTAAGGAATTACTTGATATTCCTGTATTCCACGACGATCAGCACGGAACTGCTATTGTTGTATTAGCTGGCGTTATTAACGCATTAAAAGTAACTAAGAAAAATAAAGAAAATGTTAAGGTTATAGTAAATGGCGCAGGCTCAGCTGGTATTGCTATTACAAAGCTTTTACTTACATACGGCTTTAAAAACGTTACTATGTGCGATAAATCAGGTATCTTAAATAAGAATTCAAAAGACCTTAACTGGATGCAAAAATCCATGATGGAAGTAACAAACCTTGAGAATAAATCCGGTAGTTTAGCAGATGCTTTAAAAGGCGCTGATATTTTTGTTGGTGTATCAGCTCCAAATATTGTTACAGCCGAAATGGTTAAGACAATGAATAAGGATTCAATTATTTTTGCAATGGCTAATCCAACTCCAGAAATTATGCCAGATGTTGCAAAGGAAGCTGGCGCAAGAGTTGTGGGAACTGGACGTTCAGATTTCCCTAACCAGGTAAATAACGTAATTGCATTCCCTGGTATCTTTAAGGGTGCTCTTGAAGGTAGAGCAACTCAGATTACTGAAGAAATGAAATTAGCTGCTGCCACAGCAATTGCAAGCCTTGTATCAGATGATGAACTATCAGATGTTAACATTTTACCAGAAGCATTTGATGAAAGAGTTGCGGATGTTGTAGCTAAGGCTGTAAAGGATCATATTAAATAATGCTTCCTTACTACTATTCAGTTAACGAATATTTAAAGGACACTTATGGTTGCAAAATGTATAGACTCTCCCTTGATGGTGGAATGACCTGTCCTAATAGAGATGGGCTTATTGATACAAGAGGATGTATATTTTGCTCCCGTGGTGGTTCTGGTGATTTTGCCACAAAACTCTCTATCGCTACACCGATAGAGAGTGAGGGTAAATCTAGTTCCAACATAACTTTAAGGCAACAACAAATAATAGCTAATCTAGACGCAAATATATCAAAGGCTAAGGAAAAGGTTTCTAATAAATTTAAAGGTGATTCCTACATTGCCTACTTTCAATCCTTTACTAATACATATGCAAGTCCTTCATATTTGCGTTCTTTATTTTTCCCTGTAATTAACAGAGATGATATTAAGATTCTAGACATTGCTACACGCCCAGATTGCCTTGAAGAACCAATTCTTGAAGTTCTTGATGCTTGCAACAAAATAAAGCCTGTATGGGTTGAATTAGGGCTTCAGACAATACATGAAAAATCAGCTAAATATATAAGGCGAGGATATCCTCTTAAAACCTTTGTAGATGCTGTAGATAAGCTTAACAAACTAAACATTCCAATTATTGTACATGTTATAATTGGCCTTCCAGGTGAAAGCAATAATGACATATACGAAACTATTAAGTTTATATCTAAACTTCCTATTAGTGGGGTTAAACTACAGCTCTTACATGTACTAAAAGACACAGATTTATACCAGGATTATTTAGAAAAAAAATTCCATATTTACTCAATGGAAGAATATTTTGATGTGCTAGGAAACATACTTAAGCTTCTCCCAGCTAATATGGTAATTCACAGATTAACAGGAGATGGACCAAAAAGCCTACTTGTTGAACCTACTTGGACTGCCAATAAAAAATATGTCTTAAATTCCATGAATAAATATTTTAAAGATAACAATATATATCAAGGTTGTAATTTTAAGAAATAATAGAAAATTTTACTTAAAAGTCATCCAAATTGACAAAATTGTATTGTCAATTAGCCAAAGTTAGTATATTATTTATCAGTATGGCATTTTGTGCACTAATAAGAGACGGGGAAAAATTTTATGGAAGGCAATGCGACAACACTTTATAAGTTAATGATTCTTTACATGCTAAGCAAGGTTAATTTTCCATTGACTAACAGTCAAATGTCAACCTTTATGCTAGAGAAGAAATATACTGATTATTTTACTTTTCAGGAAACTATTAATTCTTTAGTTGCAGATTCCTTTATTAAGAAAACTAATTATCAAAATAATACGCAATATCAACTTACTAAAGACGGCGTTGATACTATAGCTTTTTTCTATACAAAGATATCTAGTAGCATTAGAGAGGAAATTGACGAATACCTTATAGCTAACAAGTACAATCTAAAGAATGAATCAGGTACAACTTCTGATTATTACAGAACTACAGATGGAACCTACATGACAGATTGTAAGGTTAAAGAAGGTAACATTAACATCATTGAATTATCTCTTAATGTTCCACTAGAAGAACAGGCTGAGAATATTTGTGCTAAATGGCGCGAGAATAGCCAAGAGATATACGAATTTATTATTAGTAAACTCATGTAAAAAAGACATAATGAAAATTAATTTTAAATTTAATTTTCATTATGTCTTTTTTATACTATTTATGCTTTTTTATCTCACTTAACATTTACAGACATTTTTTATTTACTTTCTGTATCCTTAAGCAAAGGATTGCTTTCACTGCCTTCAACATCAGCTTCGACTTCATTTGGACTTTCAATAACATATCCATCAACAAGTTCCCAAAGCTGTTCTAGGCCCTGCTTTGTTTCTGATGAAAAAGGTATTAAAATATCATCTTTTTGTAAGCCTAAACCATTTCTTATGGCCTTTATATTTTTTTGAACCTGACTTCTTTTTATCTTATCAAGTTTTGTTGCCACTATTACTGGTCTAAAGCCATTATTTACAATCCAGTCATACATCATTTTATCATTAGCTGAAGGGTCATGTCTTATATCCACAAGTAAAAATACCTGTTTTAATTGCTTTGATGTACGCAAATACTTTTCAATCATCTTACCCCATTTAGCCTTAACTGATTCAGATACCTTAGCATATCCATATCCAGGTAAATCCACTAAATACATAAGGTCATTAATATTATAAAAATTAATTGTCTGTGTCTTACCAGGCTGTGAAGATATTCTCGCATAAGACTTTCTTCTCATTAATGCATTAATAAGTGATGACTTACCAACATTTGATTTACCTGCAAAAGCTACCTCTGGTAGTGTTGTCTCTGGTATCTTACTTGTCACACCTATTACAATTTCCAAATTAACATTTTTAATTACCATACTAACCTCATCTCTTTATCCTTAGCTATTTATAACAAGGCTATTATCTAGCACTTCTGTCATATTCTTGACATATACAATGTCTAATTTGCTAGTGATTTCTTCGTCAAATTCTTCCACATCACTTTTATTATCAACCGGAACTAAAACCTTAGTAATTCCAGCAGACTTAGCAGCAAGAAGTTTTTCCTTTAGTCCACCAATGGCTAAAACCTTACCTCTTAAAGTAATTTCACCTGTCATGGCAAGATTTGATAACACTTTAATATTAGTTACAGCTGATAATATACCCGTTGCAAGGGTTATACCTGCTGAAGGGCCATCTTTAGGAATTGCTCCCTCTGGAATGTGAATATGTATATTATGCTTTTCAAAAAAGTCGCTGTCAACTTTATATTTTCCCTTTTCTGTAATTGATCTTACATAGGAAAGGGCTATCATAGCAGACTCTTTCATTACATCACCCATACAACCTGTTAGCTTTAATTCACCTTTACCTGGCATTGTATTAACTTCAATTTCTAGTGTATCACCACCAACACTAGTCCAAGCAAGTCCTCTAACAATTCCAACATCTGGAGTTTTATTTTTTTGATCTTGTCTATACTTTTCTTTACCTAAAAATTCGCTTAAATTCTTATCTGTAACCTTTACTGTATCCTTTATATCCTTGTTTCTTGTACCATCCTCATTAAAGGCCCCTGACTCATATAAGTTTTTGACTGCTTTTCTACAAAGCTTACTAATC
>Ga0247611_10001131_pt1 | contig 49138 bp, 58 predicted proteins | sample 177DNAGHGhighgp2_FD_192422 | JGI IMG/M metagenome (GOLD analysis project Ga0247611, IMG submission 192422) | Sheep rumen microbial communities from Palmerston North, Manawatu-Wanganui, New Zealand - 1770 DNA GHGhigh gp2 | ecosystem: Host-associated > Mammals > Digestive system > Stomach > Rumen... | reverse complement strand
TTCAAGCTCGTCAACCGCCTACGGCGCCTACGATATTCCCATTTCTGGCGGTTTGTATTCCCGCCTGCGGCGGTCTAATTTCCCCTGACGGGCGGTCTATGTTCCTATTTGGAACGTCGTAAACACAGCTTGAAGAGGAACTGGGAGAGCTGCTGTTTTACAGGCACAAGCGGGGCGTTTCTCTGACAGCCAAAGGAAAAGTTTTTTATGATTACACCCTCCGGGTGCTGACTCTTTCCGATGAGGCAATCACAGTGATCCGTGACATGGATCATGCCCGCGGCAAGCTGACGCTCGGTTCACTGGAGGCCACGGCGCTGCATGATCTGCCGGAAGTTCTGGCCTCCTATCACAAGCAATACCCCGATGTAGCACTGTCCTTACAGACCGACATGAACGATGTCTTTCTGGATCAGGTTCTCACGCGAAAGCTGGACGGCGCATTTGTCTCCGGCCCGGTCTCCCACCCGAATATTGAAGAACAGTTCTTTAAAACGGATGAGCTGATTCTGGTCGGCAGTGGAGAAACTGGGAATGAAGATCCCGAGGAAATGCTCGCAAACGCACCGCTGATCACATTCCCGGAGGGCAGCGCCTTTCGCAGAAGCCTGGAGCTGCTGCTGTCCTCCCGATCCCTGAGCTACATGGACAGGCTCACCGTTCTGAATTCTCTTGGGGCGATGATCACAAACATCTGCGCCGGGATCGGCTGCGGCTATCTGCCGCGCTCGATTGTGGAGTCCTATATTGAGAAGGGCCTTATGGTGGAATACCCGCTGGAAAATTCCTTTTCCAAGCTGGATGTCGTGTTCATCTATCGCAGGGACCATGTGCGGGACGCGGCGTTCCGTTATTTTCTGGAGCGGATCAGCCCTCAATAAAGCAATCGCCCACCGTTTTGACGCAGTGGGCGATTGCTTTCACTATCAAATTCAATCAGGCCTGCGGCATGTTGGAGCTGCCGAAGGAGACAAAGGTTGCGCTGGTCACGCCGTCAACGCCGACAAGGTAGATCGGGGTGTCGAAAAGCAGATCCTCCACATGGAGACTGCGGTGCCCGTAGAGCTTTTTACCGACCGCGTACTCGATGGTGTACAGCGTCTCGTTCTCGGTACGCAGCATGTAGCCCGTCACAGTGACGCGCACAGGCTCGCCCGGTTCCAGACCGTCGCCTGCCAGATTCTCTCCGCGGCTCTCGCTGCCGGTGGGATAGACATAGAGTTCGGTGATGGTGTCCTGCATGGCGTTGCGCAGGGTATAGGTGCGGGTCGCCTTGACTTCCCCGGCGGTCTCCGCCTCGCTCTCCCAGACAAGAGCGTCGGGATCATGCTCTGCCTCGGCAAAGGCGGGGAGCGCGCAGCCCAGCAATACCATCGCTGCCAGCAGAACAGCGCAGGACGCTTTCAGAAAACTTGCATTTTTCATGGTGCTTCCTCCTGATCATCGGCCGTTTGCGGCCTTCGTTGTCTGGAGTATAGCACAGGCGTATTTATCCGAGAACTCACCAAAATTATTATTTTGCGATCTGTTTTTTATATACCTGCTTTTTGGCAGGGAGCGCCAGCAGGATCACAGCCAGAAGAATCAGGAGCAGCCCACAGGCGCTTTTTACTGTAAGTGTTTCATGAAACACCAATATCCCGATCACAACGCCGGTCAGCGGCTCGAATGTACTGAGCAGCGACGCCTTCACGGGACCACAGAGGAAAACGCCGATCTGAAACAGAGCCAGGGCGAGCACGGTTGCAAACAATCCGAGGCCCAGATACGGGAGCCACACCTCTTTCGGAAGGTCGAGCGTCAGATTGCCCGTACACAGAGAGAAGACAAAGATCTCTGCAGCCGAGAGGAGCGAGAGCCAGAAGGTCATGGTCAGAACAGATAAGCCTTTCAGCCCGCTTTTGCCAAGCAATACAATATACCCGGCATATACAAGGCCGGACAAAGCGGCAATGACCATACCGGAACCATCCGCTTTTGAGCCGGGTGTATACAGCAGCAGGACTCCCGCCATGCAGAGGATCGCACACAACAGCTCCCGCCTTCCGATCTGTTCATGGAAAAGCAGCGCGGAGAGGAGCATGACCGCAACGGGATACGTAAAGTGAAGCGTGGACGCAAGGCCGGAATCGATACTTTGATAGGAGCTGTATAGCAGAACCGGAGTCGCCGCATAGAACAGAGAAAGAAGAAGCAGTGTGCGAAATTGCTTTTTATTGATACGGATCGTCTGCTTCGGGCAGAGGAGGATAACCAGCCCTGCGATTGCAGCACCGGTCACAAAGCGTCCGAAAGCCGTCGTATAGGCATTGCTCCCCAGCGCAAACGCCCGCTTTGCCATGAGCGGCATCGTGCCGAACAGGACGGCGGACAGGATGACCGCGCCGGGCCCGATCAGTGCGTGGACATTTTTTCGCATGGTTTACCTCATCTCCGGTCTAGCCTTGCCGGTCAAATGCTGAATCTCCATACAGTACACGCCCACATGGCCCAACATCTTTTGTATGTAGCTCTCTGCGTTGGTCAAGTTATCATAGCAGTATTTTTCGGCCAGCAGCATCAAAGCTTCTGCCTGATGAGCTTCCTCAACCGGGGAAACCTCACCAAAAGCAATGGCGCTCCGGTAGGCGGTGGAGAAGGCTTCCTGCAAAACATGGGTTTGTCCGACCACAGTAAAGGACGCCTTCGCAGAACAGCTCAGGTTATCCAGCTTATGACCCGTTTTCGCGCCATGAAAGTAAATCCTGCCATCATGATACACATAGCTCAGGGGTACACCATAGGGCTGTCCATCCGCTCCGCATGTTGCAAGAATGCCGTACTCTCCCTCTTTCAGAATCTGAACCGCAGCTTCCTCGCTCAGTGCGCGATCCTTCCGCCGCATGGGCGGGTATTTTTCAGATACTGTATCCATAGCTTCTGATCGGCAGCACCTTTCCCTCCAGGATGCTGCCTGCCCTTTCTCTGTTTTCCATCAAAACCTCAATCCGATAGATTGTAGACGGAACCGGATTCTTGTTTAAGAATCTGCGGGGATCGACTTTCGCGCCGCAGCCGGGAATGGGGCTCTCCTGCGCGGCAAACGGGAAACAGGCGATGCCTGCTTCCTCGAGCAGCCTTTTTGCTTTCTCCCAGTCCTCTTTGTCTTTTGAACGATAAACCAGTGTCTTTTTCCACCCCATGTCAATATCCTCCTAATGAAAATTGCGAATTGATTATAACATACAAACCCATCGTCAGCTTTTCAAATTTTATCAGTTTACGATCTGTATTCTATATATTATTGACGCTTCGAGCATACGCGGATTTCCATGAACAAATGCCCTGAATACGGTGCGTGAGGACAAGAGACTGCTCCAGCGCTGCTTCGGCGCGCCCGTCACCTGCGGCGGCGTTGAGGTCCACAACGGCGATATCGTACCGGGCGACTGCGACGGTGTGGTCGTTGTCCCGCAGGCTCACGAGGATGAGGTGCTTGAGAAGGCCATTCAAAAGTTGGAGAAGGAACAGCACATCGTCGAGCAGCTCCTTGCGGGGAAAACAACGCTGGAAATCTACGGCTTTCATAAGCTGATCGTGAAACCGGAAAACCTGTAGGATACCGAAAGCGGGAGGCTGCTCATGCGACAGTCTCCCGCTTGCTTTTCACTTCTGTTTCTTGTACAGGACAGCCCAGAGGATATTCAGATACAGCCAGCCGATCCCGGCGGCAAGCACCACGGCGGTCAGCTTCATCAGGCAATACGGCGGCGATGCTCTCGCTGACGATCTGCGTCTTTTCTGAGCGAAGCGTTCATAGCGTCTGTCCTCCGTGATGGAGTGATCAGGTGATGGGTGCGGGATTGAATATGCAGATATCGTTGTGCCAGCGGTATTGCTCGGAATAGGGCTGCCTGCGGCCGCTCGCGACATCCAGGATATAGCGGAACATCTCCTCGCCCTGCTCGGCGATGGTGGCCTTGCCGAGAGCGGCAGGGCCCGCGTCATAGTCGATGATGTCGGGCCACAGCTCCTTCATCTCGCTTCTGGAGCAGACCTTGATCACCGGCGCCGCAGCAAGGCCGTAGGGGGTGCCGCGTCCGGTCATGAAGACCTGCAGGCCCATGCCGCTTGCGAGCTGGCTGGTGCCGCAGAAGAGGTCGGAGGCCGGGGTGGCCGCAAAGATTTCGCCGTGCTTCGTGGGTCTCTCGCCGGGGGACAGGACCTCGACAATGGGCGAGGTGCCGGATTTGGCGATGGAGCCCATGGACTTTTCGATGATGTTGGAAAGGCCGCCCTTTTTGTTGCCGGGGGTGGTGTTCGCGCCGCGGTCCACACCGCCCGCGCGCAGGTACTCGTCGTACCACTTCATCTCCTCCACGAGCCGTGCGCCGACCTGCTCGTCAATGCAGCGTTCGGCGATGAATTGTACGCCGTCGCGCACCTCGGTCACCTCGGAAAACATGACGGTCCCGCCGCCGGAGACGATGAGGTCGGCGGCATACCCTGCGGTAGGATTGGCGGTGATGCCGGAAAAGGCGTCCGAGCCGCCGCACTGCATACCGACCAGCAGGTCGCAGAGAGGCAGCTCCACGCGCCGGCGCTCGTTGAGCTTTTGAAGCTTCTTCTCCGCCATGTCCAGAATCGCATTCATCACCGCGTCGTGGCCCTTGTGGTCCTGGAGGATGATGACGTTTTCGGGCGTGTTCAGCTCCGGCCAGAGGGCACAGAAGCGCTCGGGCGTGAACTTCTCGCAGCCGAGGCCGACAAGCATAAACTGCCCGCCGAAGTTCGGGTGCAGGGCGATGTTGCGGATGAGGCGCTGCGGGACCTTGGCCTCAGGCGCGTCGATGGCGACGCCGCAGCCGTACTGGTGGTTGACGGTGACCACATCGTCTACGTTGGGGTACTTGGGCAGAAGATCCCGGCGGATGCGGGAGATGGCGTCGTTCACTACGCCGATGACGCACTGGACCGTGGTATTGATGCAGAGGATGTTGCGGGTGCCGCCCGGGCCCTCGCCCCAGGGATTGGGGTAGCCCATCCAGGTTTTGACGGGCGGCTCGGGCAGGTCTGTCACGATGTTCTGCGCAAAACGCATACTGTCCAGATCGGGTGCCGGAGCCATGACAAGGTTTGTCTCGTTGACCCAGCCGCCGCGGGGCATATCCGTAAGCATGGTGCCGAGCACGACGCCGTAGCGCACGACCTCACCGCCTGCCGGGATATCGCAGAGGGCGATCTTGTGTGCCTGGGGAATATCCTGCTGCAGCACAGTACCGTCGGGAAGCGCTGTACCCTTTGGAAGGTCGCGGATGGCGACGGCGACATTGTCGCGTTCGTTGATTTTGATACTGAGTGCTTCCATAGCTGCCTCCTGAAAACGGGTCGGAAAAGCACCGACCCGTTGTTTTTTATTCGATCAGGCCCGCTTCGCGCATGGCCTTGCGGATGTTCTCAAGGACCGGCCCCTCGGGCGTCGGGAGGTTTGGGCGATAAGGATCGCCGACCTCCAGGCCGCGCAGCTTCGCCATGTCCTTCGCCGCCACCGGGAAGGAGGCGGGGTCCATGCTCAGACGTACGGGGTTGAGTTTGAACTGCGCCTCCAGCGAGCCCTGCATGTCGCCCGCTGTATAGCGCTCGTATACCGCGCCGATGAGCTCCGGCATGAAATTGCCCGCGGTGCAAACGCCGCCCACCGCGCCGACACAGAGGCTTGCGTACAAAAGCGTATCCTTGCCGCCGAAGACCTTAAAGCCTATATCGCGGTTGAGGCGCACACACTCCTCGGTGAGCGTGATGTCGCCGGAGGTGTCCTTCATGCCGACGATGTTGTCGACCTCATGGGCAAGCCGGGTGATAAGCGCCGCAGTCATACCGTAGCCGACGCGGCCGGGGTTGTTGTAAAGCAGGACCGGAGTCTCGGGGATGGCCTCGGCCACGGTCTTGAAGTGCAGGAACAGCTCCTCCTGGGTTGGCTTCAAGAACATGGGCTGGAGGATGGAGACCGCCGCCGCGCCGTTTTTCACGGCCATTTTCGCAAGACGCACGCACTTTTTTGTGTTGATGGCGCCAATGCCGAAATAGACCGGGATTCTGCCCGCCGCCTGAGAAACGGCGATCTGCAGGCCGCGCTCCATCTCGTCCTCTTCGATCTGGTAAAACTCGCCGTTGGAGCCGAAGACCAGGATGCCGTGCATGCCGCCGTCGATCACATAATCGATCTGACGGCGGAAAGCCGTCTCGTCGATGCGCTCGTCCGCGTCAATGGGCGTCAGGATCGGGACGACTACGCCCTTGATGAAATCCGTTTTCATGCCTGTCACCTCAGCGTCCGATTTTGATGCCGGTCAGATACTCGTAATACTGGGCGATGGCGCTGTGATCTTTGTTTCCGCCCTCGTGGTTGTGCATCCACTGGAGGATCTCCTGCACGGAGGCCGTCATGGGGACCGGCGCGCCGACGGCGTGAGCGCAGTCAAGGGCGTTGTTGAGATCCTTGATGTGCAGGTCGATCTTGAAGCCGGGCTTGTCGTTTCCGGCGATCATCATGGGGGCCTTGGCGTTCATGACGGTGGAGCCTGCAAGCCCGCCCTTGATGGCATCGAAAACGAGGTTGGGATCGACGCCCGCCTTCTGGGCAAGGGTCAGGGCCTCGGCCAGGGCCTGGATGTTGCAGGCCACGATGATCTGGTTTGCAAGCTTCGTGGTGTTGCCCGCACCAACGTCGCCGCAGCGCACCACGGAGGAGCCCATCGCACCGAGCATGTCCTTATACTTATCGAACACTTCCTGTTTGCCGCCGACCATGATGGAGAGCGTGCCGTCGATGGCCTTGGGCTCGCCGCCGGAGACCGGGGCATCCAGCATCTCGATGCCGTACTGCGCGACGCCCTCGCACAGTTCCTTGGAGGCGACGGGGTTGATGGAGCTCATGTCGATAAAGGTGGAGCCCGCCTTCATATGGGCGGCGACACCGTTATCGCCCAGCATGACGGACTTGACCTGGGGGCCGTTGGGGAGCATGGTGATAACCACATCGCAGTTCTCAGCGACTTCGGTATAGCTGCCGGCCTTTGCGCCGACAGCGACGACGGGATCGCACTTTGCCATGTTGCGGTTGGAAACGGTCACATCGTAGCCCGCCTTGACGAGGTTGATTGCCATGGGCTTGCCCATGATGCCCATTCCGATGAATCCGATTTTCATGTTTTCTATCTCCTTTTATTCCAATTATTAAGCGTTGTCGTAAACGTCCTGCATGGCCTGACGGCATGCTGCGGCGTTATCGGGAGTGGTATTTTCCAGAGTTGCGTAGATGAAGGGCTTCTCCTTCTTGAGATACTTCATGATCGCGCTGTAATCCATCTCGCCTGTGCCCGCACCTACGGATTTGAGACCGTAGCCCTCATTGACGCGCACGAAATCCTTGAGGTGCACCATGGCAATGTCCTTGCCCAGCAGCTCAATGGCCTCCTGGAAGAGCTCATCACGGTGATCCACATTGTCCAGATCCAGCATATTCACCGGATCGAAGAGCACCTGGAGGTTGTGGCTGCCGATCTCATCGAGCACGCGGCGGCAGGATTTCGGATCATATACACTGTGACGGGCTACAGGTTCGATGGCGAAGATGACGCCGAACTCTTCGGCACAGCGGACGATGGGCTTGAGGCGATTGATAAAAAGGGACAGGGTTTCATCCTTCCGGCACTCCGGGCAGAATGTGTATTCCCGGTTGGGTGCACCGGTCTCCGTGCCCACCATGCCGCAGCCGAGAAGGGATGCAAAGCGGATATGGGCATAGTACTTCTCCGCCGCGTCCCGGAGGTATTCCTCATCCGGGTGCAGGAGGTTGAGGTAGTTTCCGATGACGGCAATGTCGATGCCGTTCTGATTGAAGACGCGCCTGAGATAATTTGCATAGCCGGGCGTCAGGGCTGCGGTCGTGCAGGGCAGGTCCTTGAAAAGCTTGCTCAGGGCCAAATGGCTGCAGGTAAAGCCCTTCTGCCGTACAAGGGGTAATAGCTCCTCCACGGGCAGCTTCTCGGCATCGTGCAGACGCAGGCCAAGTTGGATCATGTTCTGTTCCTCCCTTTTTCACGCAGGAGCTGTTCGCTGACGGCCATCATGCAGGCGGCTGTACCGTGCTGATTGTCCGTCATCTGCTTCTCGCTGAGATAATAGGCCGGGGTGCCGTCCCGGTCGGTGCGGTTATCCGGTCCCGGGCCGAGGCCCGCGCTGGCGCAGATGCCGTAAAGGTGATATGCGCCGTCCTCATAGATGAGATAGGTATCCCGGATGGCGTCCAGGATCTCACTGCCCCGCTCGCCGTAAGGCGCGGGCAGCATGCCGAGACGCGCCCCCTTCATGAGGGCGTAGGCAACCATGGCACTGCCGGAGGTCTCGGAGTAGTTGCCGCTGAGATCGGCCCGGTCCACAACCTGTAAAAACATTTTAGTCTGCGGCACCTGATATTGCAAAATGCCGTCGAGGGCATTTTGCAGCAGCGGGATCAGTTCCGCCGCGCGTGAGGTATGCTCTCTGGCGATCTCATAGGTATCCGCCAGCGCCATCAGGAACCAGCCCTCAGCCCGAAGCCACACGGCCGGGCTCTGCCCGGTCACGGGATCGGCCCATTCGGCCTTTCGCGAGCAGTCGTTTGCGTGCATATACAGGCCGAGGCGTTCGTTCCACAAAAGCTTATGAGCACTTTGGAATTGGTCATGAATGTCGTCCCAGCGGTCTTCCCCTGTCTCGGCGAGGCAGCGGGCATAGAAAGGCATGCCCATGTAAAGGCCGTCCAGCCAGACCTGGTGGGGATAAATGTCCTTGTGCCAGAAATTTCCGGTCACGGTCCGAGGGTAGTCGTCAAGCATGCGACAGGCCCGCTCCACCGCCGCGGCACAGCGCACATCCCCGGTCAGGTCACGCAGGATGCGCAGGGACTTTCCGAAGCTCACCTTGTCCAGGTTGTGCTCCCCTTCCGTCCAGTTGATAACACTGCCGTCGGAGCGCATGAGGTACGCGGCATGATTCAGGATGGGACGCGTCCAGCTTTCGTCGCCGGTGGCTTTTGCCAGATCATCCGCGCCCACGACGCAGAGGTCATCTTTATAGTTCCACGGCTTCTCCTCGAGAAAACGAGGAAAAGCTTCCTTCAGATATTGCTTAAAATAGGTCAGCCACATGGGAGTCTCCTTTCCTGTTTGTGGTTGATCACAGCCCCGCGAAGTCCGCCACACGGTCAAGGATCGCGACAGCCTCATTGACCGTTACGGGCCGATGGGGGCAAAACCTTTCTTCTTCCAGCTGCATGAATCCAAAGTACAGCGCACGTGCCGCATTCGTGGCGTAGTTGTTGGCGACTTCCTGCGCATCCAGACAGACCGGCGTCGTGCTGGAGGCATTGCGGTAGTTGACGCCGCAGGCCTGCATGGCGACACTTGCCATCTCCTGTCTTGTCACGGTCCTGTCCGGGAAAAACCGGCCCTCTCCGTCAAGCGGAAAGAAGCGGTTTGCGGCGGCAAGAAGCGCTGCCTTGTCTGTTGTATCGGTCGGAACGGGGCCGGTCGCTTCGGCGTCTGCCAGCGGGGCCAGCATGGCAGAAAGCAGTATGCGCGTGACTGCGTTGTTGGAAAGCGCGATGCTGTCCGGCAGCATACCCCGGCACCTGAGCCTTGCGGCGGGGCCGGACGCTCCCGCGTGGAGTACACGGTAGGCGATGCTTGTCTCTTCATTGCCCTGCGCGTCGTTCGCCGTGACGCGAAGCCATGCGGCATCCGGCGTCTTGAGCTGCTTCCCCTTGCCGCACCGCGTCCAGACCTTGCCGTCCGGGGAGCTTTCCCAGAGCCAGGAAAGACTCTGCTCTGTAATGCACACCGCTTCGGCTGTCACAGGCGCGCCGGGTGTCGGGATGCCCAGAATACGCACAGAGACGGGGCGCGGGAAGCGCTTGCCGTTGATGATCACATTCTCGATCACCGGGTCTTGCCAGTTCATGAAACGCATGGTTTTGCGCGCGCCGTCAATGCGGATATTGCGCAGGGTGAGACCGGTGATGGGTACTTCGGGAAAGGCTTCGAGGAAGATGCCGTAATCGCCGCCGCAGGCCTCGATGTTCTCAATGGTGATGTCCCGGAATACAGGCAGACTGTTTCCGTTTCGCCCGTCCTCATAGAGCATGGTGCCATGCACCGCGGCCCCGTGAACCGCGTCCATCACACTGTTTGACAGCATGATCTGCTCCACGAAGCCGCCGCGCCGTGCGTTGGTTTTGAGCCGCAGCGCATAGGTCAGATCAGGACTTGAAAAGCGGTTGCCGTCTGCCAGCACCATTCGGACGCCGCCGCTCATTTCACTGCCGAGGGCAATGCCGCCGTGTCCGTCCAAAAACTCGTTGTTTTCGATCAGGACATTTTCGCAGGGAGTTTTGGTCCTCTGCCCGTCCCGGTCTCTGCCCGACTTGAGGCTGATACAATCATCCCCGGTATCGAAGCGGCAGTTTTTGATCCATACGCCGTTGCAGCTTTCGGGATCGCAGCCGTCGTTGTTGCTGCCGTGGCTGGAGAGCGTCACGCCGTCCACGATCACACTGCGGCACAGAACGGGATTGAGCTGCCACATGGGACTGTTTTTCAGCGTCACGCCCCGGAGCAGCACCCGCTCACAGCACAAAAGCTGAACGAAGTTTGGGCGCAGATAGTGGCCCGGTCCGAAGCGGCGCTCGAGAACCGACACTGTCTCCATGTTCATGCGGCGAAGAGCCAGGCGGTCAGGCTGCTGCAGGTCAACGCGGTCGGCCGACCACGCCTCCTCCACCTGATGATGCCAGTCCCACCAGTGCTTATTATCCGCGCCGCCGTCCAGCACGCCCGGCCCGCTCACAGCGATGTCATGCGCGTCCTTCGCGTACAGCAGGGCGCTGTAATTATAGCAGGGCGTGGCTTCCCAGTGTGAGTATACGACGGGATAGTTTTCTTCTATTTCCGTATTGATAAATTGCAGAACTGTCTCCGGGCTTTCCAGATGGAGCTCCACGCCGCTTCTGAGCCGCAGCGCCCCGCTGCGGTAAACGCCGGCGGGCAGGCCGAGCCGACCACCGCCGTCTGCGCTCAAGTCGTCGATCACGTTTTGGAGGGCGCGGGTCAGATTTTCACCGGTGTCGGGATATATGCCGCACTCCGCGGCCTGCACGGTATGATCGGGGATTACGGGCATTGCGATATGGCGCAGGATCTCTTCACGCAGTGTCGCTTTCTCCATATGTTCATCCTCCGGAATACTTGGTCAGTCTTTTGAGGTTTTCTTGCAGATGCTCTCTGTGAAAGCGGTGTCCCCCTTCGCAGATCTCATGGATCAGACGATCCTCCGCGCCGAGAAGACTGCAGGCGCTTTTGACAACCGTGACCTGCTCCAGGACATTTTCCAGGCCGCGTGGGCCATTCTGTCGGTCCTCCCTGCAGCTCTGGATCAGCAGCGGGCGCGGGGCGATGAGGCTTGCGATATCGCCCATGTCAAAATACTCCCAGAGATGAGGCACATAGTTGCAGGAGCAGTTCCAGCTCTGTCGCAGGAGCGAATCCCGGTAGCCGTAGAAGTAGCCGGACACAAACGAGCAGCTTATACGCTCATCCGTGGCACTCAGAAACAAAGTCTGCATCCCGCCGCCGGAAAAGCCGAGGCATCCGGGTTTATTATAATCCCACTGTCCGCGCTGCGCAAGATAATCCACCGCCCGCATGAGATCCCAGACGAGCATGCCGAGGACCGGGATGCCCAGCGGCTCCCCCATTCTGGCAAGCCGCAGGCAGTCGCCTGTCAGCGCACCGGGAAGCGTCCGGGTATCGCCGGGTTCCTCCCGCCGCTCACCGAAGCCGCGGCAGTCCGGACACAGGGCCACATAACCGAGGCGCGCAAGCTGCATGCCGTAATCGTAGTTATAAGAATCGATCCGCTCCGCGACGGCGCTGAACTCCCGCAGTCCTGCCACACTGTACTTTCCCGCTCCGCCGTGTCCGGGCGGACAGAGAAAGATGCGCGTCGTCCGGTCGGCTCCCGGCGGGATCAGCAGATAGAAGGGCATGGTTACATCCGGCTCGGTCCGGATCGTCCAGCGCTCGCGGCGGATGCCGTCCGGCAGCGTCACACTCTCTGCGCATTCCGGCTCAAGCGGGCAGGCTTCCATCTTCTCAAGGCCCAGCAGGCAGGACAGCTTTTCTCTCGCCGCCCGCTGCCAGAAGAGAAAGGCTTCCCGGTCCTCTCCCGTGAAGCGCATTCCACGGGCATAGCGGTCATATTTTCGCAGAAGTGTGGGCAGCGTCGGATAGTTTTGTGCGATAGGCGGCAGCTCAGTCATCGCTCACGTCGCCGTATTTGGCGGCATTCGCAGTCGCCTTGTCGGCCTCGCTGAGCTTGTTGGCCGCGGCGCGGCGCTTCTTGAGGTACTCCGAGAGGTAAGGCCAGACGACGCAGAACACGGCAACCAGCAGCAGGATCAGGGAGAGCGGACGGGTGAAGAACTTGCCGTAGTGGCCTTTGTCCATGCTGATGGCGCGGCGGAAGTAGCCCTCCAGCTTGCCGGAGAGGATGAAGGCCAGGACCAGCGGGCTCGTGGGCAGGCCGCCGATGCTCATGAAGAGGCTCAGCAGGCACAGGGCCAGCATCACATAGATGTTGAACATGGTGTTGGAGATGCCGTAGCCGCCGATGTAGGCGATGATGAGGATGACGGAATACAGATAGTGGTACGGAATGCGGAGGATATAGGCAAACCAGCGCTTGGTCGCAACCTGGATGATAAAGGTCACGACAGCCGCCACCAGCACACAGGCGAAGATCAGCATGGCAAGATCGGGCTGGTTGGTCATGAACAGGGGGCCCGCCTGCAGGCCGTGGATCGTAAGGGCCGCAATCAGCATGGCGGTGATGCCGTCGCCGGGGATGCCGAGGGCCATCATCGGGATCAGTGCGCCGCCGAGAGAGGCGTTGTTCGCGGTCTCAGAGGCCCAGATACCGGCCGGGTTGCCTTCGCCGAAGGGGACCTCGGGGTCCTTGTTGATGCTCTTGGCATAGCCGTAGGCCACCATGTTGGAGATGCCGGAGCCCATGCCGGGCAGGAAGCCTATCCAGAGGCCGGAGACGAAGGCAAAGAGCACGGTCTTGATATTCTTGATATAGTCCTTGAAGCCGATGCCGAAGCCCTTCTGACCGGCGGTAGAGGCATCGGGCATTTTGGCCTCGCCGCGGGCAGAGTCACGGATGATCTGGCACATGGCGAACATACCGAGCATCTGGGCAACCGTGGAGATACCGGCTGCAAGATTCGGCGAGCCAAAGGTAAAGCGCTGGGTGCCGTTGATGGGATCCATGCCGATGCAGCCGAGCATGAAGCCGAGGCCCGCCGACATCATACCTTTCCAGATATTGCCCTTGGAGAGGCTTGCCACCAAGGTGATGGCGCAGAAGCACAGGGAGAAATACTCCCAGGGACCGAGGGTCAGGGCGAAGTCCGCGATGATGGGAGAAACCAGCGTCGCAATCAGGACCGAGAAGAGCGTGCCGAGGAAGGAGGCCGTGATGCCGATAGCGAGGGCCTTGTTCGATTCGCCCCTGAGCGTCATGGGATAGCCGTCAAAGCAGGTGGCAATGGCGGAGGAGGAGCCGGGAATGCCGATCAGAACAGCGGAGATAAAAGAGCCGGAGACGCCGCCGATCCAGATGGCGAGCAGCAGCACAAAGCTCGTCTCGGTGGAAAGGCCGAAGGTCACAGGCAGCAGCAGCGCGATACCGAGCGTGGCCGAGAGGCCGGGGATCGCACCGAAGACGATGCCCAGGGCGACCATGGCGAAGATGAGCAGAAGGTTAATGGGCTTTAAGCACACCAGCAGGGCGGAACCGTACAGAGCAAGATTAGACATGATTTGTTTCCTCCCTTAACCGAAGAGAATGCCCATGGGCAGCTTGACCTGAAAGCCGACAACGAACATGAGATAGAGCCCCGCCGTCACCAGAACGGAGATGATGGCCGCGTTGAGGGGCTTGACAGTGCTGTTGCCCTTGAGGTCATAGATGAAGGCGAAGATTGCAAAGGGTGCGGTGATGAGAAAGCCGAAGATCGCCATGCCGATGGCAGTGGCCACCAGCATCAGATAGCTCTTGGTGACCTTCAGGACGCCGCCTTTGGGAAAATAGGGCTTATCCGGCTTGGGGTCGCGCTTCCAGTCCCGCAGGCCCTTGATCAGGAGCATCAGGGAACTCACCCCCACGACCACGAGGGCGACATAGGGCAGAAGGCGCGGGCCCGGCTCCAGAAGCTTTTTCGGCACTTTTGTCTGGGTCTGGATGAGAATAAACCAGATGAGCGACCACGAAAGCCCGACAATGCCGGTGATCGCGTCACGCTTCATTTTCAATGCAGATTCTCCTCTCTAAATCAGTTGCGAACACTGAATCCCCTTTTTTCAAAACCCCCAAGGGGCTTCCCTTGGGGGTTTGGGGTTTCAGATCAGGATACTCAGCCCTGCTCGTAGAGGTCGATGGCCTTGGCGATCTCGACGGTCTGCTCGTACTCAGCCTGACGGATGGCCTGGGACTCCTCGAGGTTGTGCCAGCCGGGGATGTTGCCGATCTTGGCGATATCTTCCTTGGTGGCCTCATAGACGGCCTCCATGGCGGCATTCATCTTGGCAACCATGGCGGGGTCCATGCCGGCAGGCCCAAGCAGGTAGTGGCCGACACCGAAGTAGCAGTCCTTAAAGCCCTGCTCCTGGAGAGTCTTGTAGTTGTCGGGGAGCTTCTCGGGGTAGCCGTCGATGGTCACACCGTCGGAGGCGACAGTGCCGATGACCTTGAGCTTGCCCGCGGTCTCATACTCAACGCCGTGGCCGACGCCGACAACACCGATGTCGATAAAGCCGCCGGCGAGGTTGGTGAGACGGTCGGACTCGCTGCTCATCTCAACGGGGTTGAGCTCGATGCCGAGGGTGCTGGTGAGCTGGCCGAAGAGGAAGGTGTTGGCGCCTGCGGCGGGCATGCCGACGTTGAGCTCACCGGGATGGGCCTTGGCGTATTCCACGAAGCCCGCGAAATCGTCATAGGGGGCGCTGGTGGGAACGGCGAGAGCGGAGTAGCCGTTATCCTGCATGGCAGCAATGAGGGTGAAGTCGTTGATGGGGTCGATGTCGCTGTTGCCGGTGATGTACTGGATGTTCAGCGCGCCGGTGGCGAGGGTGATGGTGGTGCCGTCGGGCTTGGCGTTCTTCACGGTCTGGTGGCCGATGGTGTTGGAGTCATAGTTGGTGACCGTGGTCTTGAGACCATAGAGATCGGTCAGAGCCTGGGCATAGTAGCGGATCGCGAGGTCGGAGCCGCCGCCGGCCTTGCCGGGAACAACCAGGGTGATGGTTTCCTTCTCGGGGAAGCCGATGTCTTCCGCGAAGGCCGCGGGCGCCATAACGGCAGCCATCAGGCAGAGGACAGCGATGAGGCAGAGCACTTTGCGCATTGCTTTCATGTTTCATTCTCCTTTTGTTATTATTGAGGGCGGCAGGTCTTGTTCTGTGCTGCCGTTCCTCGCTTTCTGCATTAAGAATACCATACGCCTCCGAAGTCTCACAATTCCCAAAGCGTTATCCTTTTCATATCAGTTTGGTTATACATTTCTCTTTACAGTGAGTCTGCTTTTCTGGTAGAATGATCCTGCTTGAAGGGGGGGCTGTGTGATGAACACACGACAACTGCACTATCTGCTCACGATCGCCGAACGCGGAAGCCTTTCCCAGGCGGCTCAGGCGCTGGGCATTTCCCAGCCTGCACTGAGCAAGGTCATGGGTGAATGGGAAAATCTCTGCGGTTCTCCGCTCTTCCTGCGCTCCCGCCGCCGTCTGGTTCCGACAGCCCTGGGGCGCGAGGTACTGGATTACGCAGAGAAGATCGTGAATGAGCAGAACCGCATGATACTCACCATGCGCAGTGTCACGGGACGGGAAAAGCAGAACATCCGTGTCTGCACCGCGCCAAACCGGGGCGCCATCATCTACAGCAAAATATACAATCGGTTTTCCCGCCGCTATCCGGACATTTCTCTTCGACTGACGGAGCTCTATGCACGTGAGCAGCCACACGCCATTCGCCGCGGTCAGGTCGACCTGGCGCTCGGTGCGGGTACGGATTCCGAGCTTGTCACCGATATCCCCATCGCACGCGAGGAGCTGCTGGTCTCCCTCCCCTCCTCCCATCCGCTGGCCGGACAAAAAAGCATACGCCTGCGCGACCTGCGGGACACGCCCTTTGTGCTGCAGGGCAAACGCCACAGCATACGCGCCATCGCCGACGGGCTTTTTGCCGAAGCCGGGTTTGAGCCGGTGGTCTCTTTCGAGTCGGACGACGTGATCCTTCTCGATTCCATGATGCATCAGGCTGTCGGTGCGGGGCTTGTATCGAAGGCGCACGTTTTTCCCTGTGATGAGCTGGTGTACCTTTCCCTTGACCCGCCCGTATACCAGCGGCTGCATCTGCGCTATCCTCTCGGCCACACGCTGACGGAGCCGGAACGTTACCTCGCCGGGCTTCTGATCCGTGAACGTCTGTCCGATCCGCGCTATGAGCCGATCCGTTCCCCGGAGGCCGATGCGCTGTTCGCCATGGTGGACGCCGCAGATGAAGCTTATATTGCCGGCTCCAATCAAGCGCGCGCTTCCGGTGCCAGTCACCAGGATTCCGGCTTTATCAGTCTTGACACAAAAATACTGGAATATCTGACCGCCATTGTCGAGGAACAGAGCCTCTCCCGCGCGGCTGACCGCTTCTACCTGGCGCAGCCCGCCCTTTCCCGGCATCTGCGGAACATGGAAGAGACGGTCGGGCTCCGGCTTTTTCACCGTGAGCACAACCGTCTCTATCCCACCAACGCGGGCAAGGTTTTTGTCAACAACGCGCGAAACATCCTGCGCATGGAAGCGGAGCTCAATCGCGCGATCAAAGACTATCGCAATGATCATGGCGGGCGGCTATTCGTCCACTGTGACCCTGCGCTTCTGCCGCGCTTTATCGAGATGGTGGAGCGTCCCTTTGCCGAGATGTATCCGGAAATCCAGCTAAAAGTCACGGAGAGCAACTGCGACGCAGCGCGATCAGCCCTGTTCAGCGCCTCGACTGATTTTGGGCTTTACATGACCTGTGTACCGAAGGATCAGGAGCTTCGGTGCCAGGTTCTCGATCTGACAGAGCTTGTCTACTGCGCGGACCCCTTTAATCCGCTGCCGGAGCTCTGCGGCGGCGATCCTCTGCCGCTTTCTCTGCCGCCGCGCACGGTCATGCTCGCGTTTCCGGACACGCCCCTTCGGGCCGAACAGGACCGGCTCTTTGCACAAATCTTTGTATCTCCGCCGCAAGTGGTCTGTCAGGCAGCGTTTGGACTCCTGCGCCGCTTATCGGTTCTCGGCGGGGCAGACACGATCGTCCCGCTCCACATGCTCCCGGCCCGGGAGCACGTCCATTGCTTCAGTCTCCAACCGCCCCAGCCTTATTATCTCGTGCTGGCATATAACCCCGGGCGTGCACTTACACTGGTTGAAAAACAGCTTTATGAGCTGATCCTGACTGCGTTCAGGGACTATTTCAATGGTTAGTCACAGAAATGCCTTCCAGAACCAAAAAAAGCCCGTTGGACGAATCCGCAGGGCTTTGGAAAGAAGAAAAGGGGACGCGATTATGGACGCCTCACTTGTTATTGCAAGAGTAATTGATGAGGCATCTGTCGTCCGGGGCGGTCAGCTTGCCAACAGAGCTGCGGAATTTCGTACCCGTGCCGTTAGGTGTGGTGTTGTCGCTGCGGCTTTCGCACAACGGGTATGGTGCAGGGCAAAATCATCGGGGTCCTGTACGAGCATCGGCATAACGCCCCGGTTGAACTCCTGCCTGTCTTGAATTTCATCAACCGGCGATCAGATAGATCGCAACGGCGACGATGGTGCTGGTGAGACCGACGAGGGCTTCATAGGGGATCAGCTTCATGCGCTTGGAGATGCTCATGCCGACGCTGCCGCCGGTGGCGTGGAAGAAGGAGCCGTGAGGCAGGGAATCCAGAACTGTGGCACCCGCGTGGATCATGGCGGCGGCAGCCAGGGCCGGAACGCCTGCGGACAGCAGGGCCGGAGAGAAGGTCTGCGCCGCGACGGTGGCGCCTGCGGTAGTGGAAGCGGTTGCCGCGGCCATCAGGACGCCCGACAGAGGCGCGAGGATGAAGGCCGGCATGTGCATGGCAGCCAGGAGATTGGTCACGTCGCTCTGCAGGGCGGAGGCTTTGATGATGCCGGCGATGGTGCCGGTGCCGATGAGCAGAATGGACACGCCGATGACTTTGCTCAGACCGTATTCCGTATACTCCACCAGCTTCTTTGCGTTGCCGGTGACAAGCACACTCACGATGCCGCCCACGGGCAGGGCGATCAGAGGATCGATACTGACACCGCAGATGGGGCGCAGGGCCAGCAGCGCAATCACAACGACAGGGCCGAGGATCGCGGGCAGGAAGCCCGGGAGCTGCTGCTTGTCGCTTCCCTCCAGATCGGCAGCAGTGATGGGATCGTCGTTCTTTTTCGAGAGCATGTTGGCAAGAATAACGGTAATGACGAGGGCAAAGAGAGCGGGGATGATGTTGCGCATCATGACGGAGGTCAGGGGCTGCTCAAAAGCCTCGGACACGGCGATGGTGTTGGGGTTCGGGGAGACGATATTGCCAGCCTTGCCGCCGCCGATCATCGCCAGCAGTACGCCGCTCTTGCTTAAGCCCGCCTTCTCGCCGATGGCGAGGGCAATCGGGGCCACGGTGATAACAGAGATGTCGATGAACACGCCGACCGCGCAGATGATCATGGTGGCAATGGAGATGGCCATGACCGCGCGCTTCTGGCCCAGCTTGTCCACAATGGCTTCGGCGATCTTCTGGGCGGAGCCGGTCTTGATGAGAGCACCGGCGAGGATACCGCTGGTGAGGATGCGCAGGACCGAGCTCATCATGGAGCCCGCGCCGCTGACCATGGTGTTGACCGTCCCGGCAAGTCCGCCGCCGCCGATGAGCCCGCCCACCAGCGCGCCGAGGATCAGGCAGTAGGCCGGGGCGACCTTGCGGATAATGAGAACAATCGCAACGGCAAGCCCGATGAGGGCGCCGAGGGTCGAGAACTGTGCTGTCATGATGTTACCTCTCTTTTTTATGTTTGTTATTTCTGCGTGGATTCTTATTTGTAAAGCTCATATGCGGTCTTAATCAGCCAGAACACCTGCTCCGTCGTGTCGGCCATGTTTTTGCGGGCATTGGCAGGGTCCATCGCCTCCTGAAGCGTTCCCACACCGCGCAGGATGGGGAAAAAGGCGTCAATGCCGTGCTCGTTGCAGGCGACAGCGTCCGGTGTTACGCAGCCGGCAAAGGCGATCACCGGTTTGTCGTACTTCTTGGCGATCTTTGCCACGCCGATGGGCGCCTTGCCCATGACGGTCTGACCGTCCAGGCGGCCCTCGCCGGTGATGACCACGTCAGCATCCTTTACATACTCTTCCAGCTTCGTCTCATCGAGTACGATGTTGATGCCGGACTCGAGCACCGCGTTTGTGAAGCTGAGGAAGGCAAAGCCCAGTCCGCCCGCCGCGCCGGTGCCGGGGTATTCCGGGTCAGCCTCGGGGTTATAGGCTGCGGCAAGCTTCGCGTAGTTTTTGAGCCAGCCGTCCATCTGCAGGATCATGGACGGGGTCGCGCCTTTCTGCGGGCCGTAGATGGCGCTGCAGCCGGTCTCGCCGCAAAGAGGGTTCGTTACGTCACATGCGATGCGGAAGGAGCAGTCTTGAGCTCCGGGATCACGTTATCGTCGGTGATGGATTTGAGCTCCTGCAGGCCCTGCGCGCCGAAGGACACCTGCCTGCCGCTTTCGTCCAGCAGCCCAAAGCCCAGCGCCTGGAGCATGCCCACGCCGCCGTCGTTGGTGGCGCTGCCGCCGATGCCCACGATGAAGTGGCGGCAGCCTTTGCGGATAGCGTCGCGGATCATCTCACCCACGCCGTAAGTGGTAGTATACAGGGGGTTGCGCTTCTCGTCGGGAACCATGGTGATGCCTGCCGCGGCGGACATCTCCACGATGGCGGTGACACCGTCGGCCAGGATGCCGTACTGAGCTTCCGCTTTTTCACCGAGAGGGCCGGTGACCGTGACGGTCTGGAGCTCGCCGCCCATGCCGATGGTCAGGGCTTCGACCGTGCCCTCACCGCCGTCAGCCAGAGGCCGAACCTGCACCACCGCGTCTTTATACACGCGCAGGATGCCTTCCCGAATGGCGTCACCCGCCTGCAGAGAGCTGAGACTTCCCTTGAGAGAGTCAATGGCAATGATCGCTTTCATGTTGCTGTTTCCTTTCATTTTTCATTTTCGTTTTCCCTTGAGGTGATTGTATTGTAACATGGGGACAGACTTTTGCGAATGTCACACAGAGCTGAAAAAAGCCGTTTTCTTTGTGCTGCCAACACAAAGGAAACGGCGAGACGTTGCGGTGTATTGCAGAAAACGAGGGCGATCAACTGTTTTCGGCTTCAATCGTCCGCAGGAGATAGGCGTAAAACGCCTCCAGAAAAGCCCGGTCAGATGCTGACGCGAGGGGATCAATGCCCAGATTCTGCTTGATTGCGTTGTACCGGTAAACCAAGGTGTTCTTGTGGATGTACAGACGTTCGGCAGCCTCGGGAAAGTGATAGTTTGTGTCGATGAGGGCGCCCACGGTCTGGCAGAAGCTGCGGCGGCGCTCGGGGCACATTTGGCTGCGGCAGACACTGAAAGCATGCTGCAGCTCCCGCAGCGGCATTGCTTCCCGCAGATAGCTGCTGAGATGATCGTAGAAGAACGCCGGTTCCCCGACATCCGGAAAGCGCTCTTCCAGCCAGCGGCAGTGGCGATAGCCGTAGCAGTACTGGGGATAGGTGTCCTGAAAGCTGCCGATGTATGCCCGCGCACGGTCTTTGACCGTGGAAAGATAGTCTGTCAGAAAGTCCCGGTAAGCTGCGTTAAGATTCTTATTCGCCTGCTGGAAGCCCTTGTACACCAGCACATGACTGTCGTCCAGGGCAAAGCTGAAATCCCTGTTCGTGTGCAGCGGTCCACTGCGCAGAATACTCAGCAGCTCGCTTGCCTCGCCGGGAATTGTTTTCAGCAGGATCGGGGCACGCACCATCTCCTCCGGGTAGCCCAAATCCCGTGCCATCTCCCGCAGCAGGGCGGGATCGGCGTTTTCCACCTGCGTCAGGAGATAGATAAAGTGTTCCTTTTTATTGGCACGGCGGCGCTGCTCCTCCTGCTGGCGCTCATACTTAAGCATGGTCTCGAAGGCCATTTTCACCATCAAGGCAACAGGACGCACCTCATCCGGTACGCCGGTCACACCCACCACGCCCTCGCGCACGCCGCCGGTGGCGATGACCATATTGATGCCGGGCAGGACGTTTGGAAAGGACATCCCTGTGGTGTCCACAATCTCCTCCGTCCCGGTGACAAGGCGATAGGCAACCTCGTGATATTGTCCGATGCGGGCTCTGTCGCGGCTGGCGATGATGATGCCTCGCTCATCCATGATATTAACATTATAGTCGGTGTAGCGGGTTACACGCTCAATGAACTTTTCAGCAAAATCCCTGTCAAGCATGGTATTTGACCTGCCGCGTGAAGGACTTCCCTGTACGGCAGAACCTCCTGTTGTTTTCTGTAAAGACAACACCGCACAATACGCCTGCGGCATGATGCGGTATTGCCTTATCTTACCACAAAAACAGCGACAGACAAGAGGCGGCGGAAGGACAAAATGTTTTGTCCCCGGAATACAGCGTTTTCAAAGATTTCTGGTCTGTCGCTTTTCTGTCTTGTTGACCACTCGGATCTCATCGCCCGCTTTTGCCTCTCCTGCCTCCAGAACAACGGCAAAAATCCCCTCCCGCGGCATGACGCAGTCCCCGGCCTGTCTGCGGATAGCGCAGTCGGCGTGACATTCCTTGCCGATCTGCGTCACCTCGCACAATGCGGTGCCGATCGTGAGCCTAGTTCCCACCGGGAGGGCGGAAAGCTGTATTCCTTCGCAGAGAATGTTTTCCGCGAAAGCCCCCGGAAGCAGAGGGAACGGGACCTTCTCCTGCAAACGGTCCACGCTTTCCTGTGCCAGCAGACTAATCTGCCGGTGCCAATCGCCGGCATGTGCGTCGCCCGCAACGCCATGGTGAGGAAGGAGCTTGATGCTCTCGACAGGATGCTTCTGCTCCCCTTTTCTTTCACTGATACATACCGCAAGAATGATTGCCTTTTGATCCATGCTTTTCTCCTCCTTGACAAAGGAATTCAAAAGCAGTATAAACTTATCTACATAGTATGTCAATGAAAAGGAGAAAAAATGCGCGCCATGATTGCCATGAGCGGCGGTGTGGACAGCTCCGTCGCGGCCTTGCTGATGAAGGAGGCGGGATACGACTGCACGGGCGTCACCATGCGCCTGTACCGGGAAAGCGGCTACCAGACAAGCTGCGAGAAAAGCTGCTGCAGCGATGCGGATGAGGAGTACGCGGCGCTTGTCTGCTGGCAGCTTGGGATCGCGCATGAATCCATGTGCTTTTCCAAAGACTTCGAGCAGGCGGTTATCCGCAGGTTTATCCGGGAATATGAGGCAGGCCGGACGCCGAATCCCTGCATCGACTGCAACCGTTTCCTGAAATTTGACGCTTTGCTGGAGCAAGCAAAAAAAATGGGGTATGACGTATTGGCCACAGGGCATTATGCGCGCATTGCCTACAGTGAAGAGCTGCACCGCTGGCAGCTTTTTATGGCCGCTGATGAAAAGAAAGACCAGAGCTATGTTCTGTACATGCTGACACAGGAGCAGCTCCGCTATCTTCGATTCCCCCTCGGTACGCTTTACAAGGATGAAACACGGCATCTTGCGCAAGCACATAAGCTGGTCAATGCTAACAAACGGGACAGTCAGGACATCTGCTTTATCCCGGACGGAGATTATGCCGGGTTTATCAGGCGCAGGACCGGAAAGCGTTATCCGGACGGCGATATTCTGGATCATAACGGGAACACGGTCGGAAGGCATCAGGGTCTGCTCCGCTATACGATCGGGCAGCGGCGCGGCCTTGGTTTATCTGCGGGCGAGCCCCGCTATGTGATCGGGAAGAATCCTGTAAGCAACACGCTTCTGATCGGCCCGGAAAGCGCGCTTTACAGGCGCGATCTCCTTGCGTCTGCTTTCAACTGGCTTTCGATCCCAAAACCGGATACGCCGATTCGTGCTTTTGCCCGCACGCGCTATCACCAGCGCGAGGCCGCCTGTACGGTATATCCGCTGCCCGGGGATGAGGTACGCATCGTATTCGATGAACCACAGCGGGCCATCACGCCGGGACAGGCCGTCGTTGCCTATAAAGCGGATATGGTCCTCGGCGGCGGTACGATCAGGGACTTCCCGGCCGGAGTGTCGGAATAAAACGCGGTACGCCTGCGGCACTGTAATGATCTGCCGGGACATCACGGGCAGTGATTGCACTGGGATCAAATACCGGATCCTTCTGAAGCTTCGCAGCGCGATCGCCGGGCACAGGAGCCGGAACGGGTACAAATACTTTCTGGATATAGAATTGTTTCGATACGTGGACGAGGTTTACATAACAATTCTTTGGGAGACCCTATAACACCGCTCGCCTGTCACCCCTATGGCTCCGGCAGATCGTACTGTTATCTTGTCTTCTGCGAGAGAGTAAAAGAAACAGCGTCCGTAAACACGGGCGCCGATTCTTTACAATAGCAGTTTATAATCCCTGCGGCCATACAGGATCCTTCTGATCTGTACCGTATCTCCGGATAACACATAGAAAACCAGATAGTTGCCTACGATGAAGTACCTGTACCCCTTTGCCCCAAGGGCGAGGTCCCGCGGACGCGGACAGCGCTCCGGCATCTCGCGAAGACTCAGGATTTCTTCCGTGAGAAGGTCATAATGCTTCAGCGCCGCTTCCTGTGCCAGGGTATTCAGATAGTCCACGATGTCTGACAGATCCTGCCCGGCGGCCGGATAGATTTTCACCTTATACGCCATGGACACGTCCCCGCATCTCTTTGGCAACAGCAGCAAAATCTTCACCTTCCGCCCCGTCGGCAATCTGCTGCTCGGCGATAGCGAGCTTGCCGTAGAGATCGATGGTAGCCATCTGGCGTTCGTACTCCTCCAGATTCATGACGACCATGTCACCGGTACCGTTGCGGGTTATGAATACGGGCTCTCTGGTGTGGCGGCAAAAATCTGAGATTTCATTGACATTTATGCCGGAGCTCTCCTTGACTTGCAAACCGGATTATGCTATTTTTATTGCAGGAAACGGGATAAAGCCGTATAAAGGCTCCCGCAATACTCGATATCGTGGTGATTTTTTGTAAATACGATTTGTTAGAGAATTCGTTTCGCTCTCAGAAACCGAGAGCTTTTTTGAAACCTCCGAACAGCTTTTTGTCACGACCTCTTCCCTTTCCCGTCATATCAAAACGCCGGAAAGTGAGATCGGCGTCTCTCTGTTTGACCGCTCTGCCCGCAAGGTCTCTCTCACCCGTTACGGGCGGCTCTTCCTCCCCTACGCGAAAGAGCTGATCCGTATTGATGAAGCCCTACCGCATCACCGATCTGCTGGCAGAATACCAGTATGGGAACAAAAGCACCGTTGTGAATGTGGTTGAGGGCGACAGCTACACGCTGGTGCCGAAGCTGCGCAGTGAGGTGATCGACTTTGCTTTTATCCGTGATCGGGATGACTCTGACAATGAATTTTCAAAAACTCTCTTTGCCGTGGATTCTCTCTGTGTTGTCGTGCCCGCCGACCATAAGCTCGCCCGCCGCGACTCTCATCTCCGACAGGGTAAAGCTCATTGACGTGACGCCGACGTTCAAAACGAGGATTTATCCTGCATGGCTGCCCAACCGCAAAATGGACCTTCACGCAAAAAAGTTTCTGGAGCTGGCACGGAAGCTCGATGACAAGTGCGATCATCATGGGCTCTGACAGGAAGCAGTATAATCACCACATAACAAACGCAGGATCGGAGGACACCACAATGAAAAAAGCACTCACATTTATTTTGGCTTTTGCGCTTATCTGCACCTTAGGCACAGCGGCAGCGCTGGCGCAGGAGATACCCGGAGGCGGCCATGGTCCGGGAGGAAACGGCGGGATGCGCGGCGGTGCCGGAGGCGGTGTGGACAAATCCGGCGACGTGGCGCTTCAGGATATGATCGCGGAGCTTGTTCCCAAGTTTCAGCTTCTGAGCTTTGAGGATACGCAAACCGGCACCATCATGCAGTACTATCTCTTTGTTCCGGAAAACTATAACGAATCCGAATCCTATCCCATGATTCAGTTCATTCCCGACTCCAGCGTTGTCGGAAAAGACGTCAGCTATTATCTGACCCAGGGCTGGGGCGGACTTATCTGGGCATCAGCAGACGAGCAGGCAAAGCATCCGGCGTTTGTGGTTGTGCCGATCTTCACCGAAACGATCGTGGATGATGCTTTCAATCACTCCGGGCAGATCGACATTGCCATGCGCCTGCTGCAGTCCCTGACGGAGTCTTATTCCATAGACACAGACAAAATCTATACGACCGGTCAGTCCATGGGCGGCATGACCTCTTTCCATCTGAGCATTGCCTATCCCGATTTCTTTGCTGCCTATCTGTTTGTCGGCAGCCAGTGGGACGTAAGTCTCCTCCGTGACCTGGAACAGAAACGCTTTTTCTATATCGTATCCGCCGGGGATCCCAAAGCTTCTGCCGGACAGGCCGAGCTGCTCGCCCTGTTCGATGCGGACGGGGCCGCCTACAGTCACGCCGAGTGGAGCGCACAGGACGAGGCAGAGACGCAGGATGCCGCCGTCGCGGCCATGCTCGCTGACGGGAACAACGCAAACTTTGTGACCTTCACCCTTGGTACAACTCTTGCAGAAGGCCAGAGCTCCGGCGGCGGGGCCGGAGAACATATGACCTCCTTTGATTATGCCTACAAGATCGAAGCTGTGCGCGATTGGCTGTTTTCGCAGAGCAAGCTCTCCTGACCGGCAGGTTTTCCATTCCGAAACCGGAGCAGGACACAGCAGAATATAAAATATCCGCGGGGAGTCGAACAGTTCTCTGCGGATGTTTTTTAGTTCCAACGTCTGTTACTGACGGTATTGATTTCAAAGCGGGAAAGGATTTCTTTCCGCTTATTACGCCCTCATCCAATACGACCTCGTCCGCTCCCGCTTCTTCAAGGAGGCTGAACTTGCTCTCCCGGTGGGTCGTGCCGATCGCCCGGTAGCCCAATGCCTTTGCAAGCTGGATGACTGCGTAGCCGAGAGCACAGGTCGCGCCGCGCACAAGCAGCGTATCTTTGGGCTTTAATTGCAGGCATTCGAACAGTGAACCCCATGCCGTGAAGTAGGTCTCCGGCACCGCGCCAAGCTGCTCCCAGGGAAGATCACTCTCCACGGTGAACACATGGTGCTCCGGCAGCAGGGCATATTCCGCATAGCTGCCGTCAAAGCTCCGCCCCATCCCGCCCATGAGGGCACATACCTTCTGACCCTTGGCAAAACGGGTGTCTCCGGGATCAGCCACTTCACCCACTCATTCGATGCCGGGGATAACCGGCTTCTTGATATAGCTCTCCTCGATCTCCAGGGTGCGAAGAACCTTCTCCGAATGGTTCAGGCCAAAGGCTCTCACCTTCACCAATACCCAGCCGGGTTTGACCTGCGGCATAGGGACCTCTGTCAACTTGATTTGTTCAATGGGGGTAACCTTTTCCAATACCACCGCTTTCATGGTTCAGCCCTCTTTCTGTTCGTTTTGTTAATTCAGAAGCAACATGTCTGCAAGGCGGTCATTCAGCACATTTCCCAGGGCTTTCCCCACGTACCGCACCTCTCCGCAGCAGTTGATCTCTACTGTGTTTTCTTCGTTTCTCGTCCCCTCTTTGCTTCTATATGCCGACTGTTCCGGCTCGCTCAGGATAGAGAAGGTCACTCCCTCCTCGCGGAGGATATCCAGCACCGCCCAAAGCTCAGGATGATGGATCGCGTCCGTCCCGGTCAGAAAAAAGTGGGGCTCAAGATGATAAAGAATACTGAAATCCAGGCAATTAAAAACTTCATCTTCCAACTGCTGACCTGCCAGGCGATTTTCCCCTTCGCCCATGTCCAGTTCAAATGTAAACAAATTACTCGTCTTTATCACCGCCTGATTCATATGTTTTAATTATACAGGAGATTTGCATACGCACAAGTACGCACCTTTTTGTAACTATGGATTATTGGTTGTTTTTCTCTGTGTCATGGAGTCTTGCCGCAATGTCCGTGATGCTCTGCGCCATATCGGCGTTGATGCCGACAGCACGCTCACCCAGGCTTGCGGGAACCATGGCCTTGCTCCGGCTGAGGCGCACAAGGCTCACATTCTCATGCTCTCTCGTCAGCTTCTCAAAGGGAAAGCGGATGATCATCGGCGTATTGAAGCCCACACCCAGCTCCAGCAGTACAGTCTTCTTGTCTTTGCATTCCGACAGGAAGCGGCTGAAGCGTTCCTCCGCCGCGTGCCAGTCATCGTCCTCGACGAAATAATTGTCCACGCGCAGATTCATCTCCATATCCCCGCCGCATACCGGGCACTTGGGCACAAGCTCACTTGGGATCCTCCCGTCCTTCCGTTCTCTCTCCATCTGTCGGAAAAGCTCGACCGCGTTATAGGTCTTCGGATGGCATCCGCGTTTGCACTGGATCAGGTTATAGCTGCCCTGGGTCTGAAAGATCCGCTCTGCGGGCAGCCCCGCTTTCTCAAACTGATGGTCGGCGTTGGTGCTCAGGAGGAATAGCTTCTTGCCCTTGAGTGCCTCCAGAAGCGTCCTGTGCAGCGGTGTCACATCCAGATCCGCCCCGGCGAGCAGGGCCTGATGACTCCAGTAGCCCCACTTGCTCTCCTGATCCGGGAAAGGATAGAAGCCGGCGGAGTACATGTCCTGCATATACGGCCCCTTGCCGTACAGCTTCTGAAACTCGGCAAAGTGCTCCTCAAAGAACTTCCCGCCGTACTCCGCGCCCGCCGCCGTGCTCATCCCGGCTCCGGCCCCGATGAGGACATAGTCCGCCTCCCGGATAAGCGCTGCCGCCTGTTCGATCTGCTTATCGTAGGGCGTTTCCTGATTGATATAGTCCCGTGCATACTCTCCGGTCAGAAAATCCGAAAAGCGCGCTATTATCTTTGTGCTTCTGTTGAACATAGGGATTGCCTCCTTGGTTTTGCTGACTGCAGTATAAAGGAAGATAGCCGCCTCCACAAGTACGCACCTTTTTGTAACCTACGTCAGAACAAGGCCATAAGGTCATGCGGCAGCGCCACCGCGCCACCGCATTGACCGATGACCTTGTTCTTCCTTTCCCAATCAAAGCCGCTTTGCTGGGCTTTGATTGGGGAAAAGATAAATGATGTATAAATCCCTCTTGCACATGCTGCCATATTGCAGTATTATTGTTATGTAACAATAATTTGGAAAGTAATGGAGGTGTATTCCATATAAGAACAAAAGAAGATATCCTGCCCGATTGCCCGGTAGCTGTCACGGTTTCTCTGATCGGCAGTAAGTGGAAGCTGCTTATCATGCGAAATCTCCTCGGGCGTCCCTGGCGCTTTAACGAGCTGCAAAAAAGTATCGATGGCATCAGCCAGAAGGCTCTGACAGATGCGCTTCGCTCCATGGAGGCCGACGGCATTGTCCGCCGCACCGCTTATCCCGAGGTGCCGCCCCGCGTGGAATACTCCCTCACAGACTTGGGCGAATCCATGCGCCCTATCATCAAGTCCATGGAAAGCTGGGGCAATACCTATAAGGCACAGACTTTGAAAGAAGAGATATAGACTTTTCCTGTCTGAAGGATGTCGTTGTCCGCATCTTTGCATAGCTTACGCCCGTCGGCTGCTTTGAAAAAGTTAAGCAGTCGACGGGCGCTTTTGCGTTCATTATATCCTCGAGCGGGAAGCTTTTGTCTCTTCATCAAATTCCTGCTGGAAGTTGATGAAGAGGTGCCGGCATTTGGCGATCCTCTTTTCTGTCTCGGAGTTCATCGCATGGCTTGTTTTGGAAGCGGCCATGTTTTATAATACAGCTATTCAATCAGATTATCTTTATCAGGGAGTGAACGCAATGACATTCATGGAATTGGCAAGCAATCGTTTTTCGGAAAGGCATTTTGATTCTCGTCCGATCGAAGAGGAAAAACTTCAGAAGATACTGGAGGCAGGACGTATCGCACCGACAGCCTGCAACTATCAGCCGCAGCGCATTTATGTTTTGAAAAGCCCTGCCGCATTGGAAAAAGCACGTACAACAAAGGCCTCTCTCTGCTCATGCCCGCTTGTTCTTCTGGTATGCTATGACAGCGACACTGTTTGGAAGAATCCTGGTGATCGCTGCTATGAGCATTATAATGCCGGTGAGCAGGACGCAAGCATTGTCGCAGCAAGCATGATGTTTGAAGCCGAGGAGCTTGGCGTACATAGCTTATGGATACGCGGCTTCGACTCCAAGACCGTAATTGAAACCTTCAATCTGCCTGTCAACCATATTCCTGTGATGATGTTGGCGCTGGGGTATCCAGGCGAGGGCAGTCACCCTGCGCATCTGCATTCCAAGCGAAAGCCGCTCAGCGAAACCGTATTCTTCCTGTAACCATTCCTGCAAACCAGTCCAGGCAAAAACGCAAGTATTCTTTCCTGTAAAAGCCCTATCCCTCAATCCGAGTTCCTGTTTAAAACACAGATACATCAGCTCGCAAGGCAGCTTGATATGAAAACAGCGACCGGTTTTTTGCCGATCGCTGAAATCCAATACCGTTGTCCAGATTATGTACAGGTAATCCGATGGGGTTAAGCGGTGCCTAAATAGTCGGTCATGCCGCTTGTTTTTTCGGATACTTTGTCGTCCGCATAATCCTCCTGCCGGAGAAATTCACCGGTTCTGACGACGCAATCGCCGTATATCGTCTTCCGGTCGTCGTGTATGGAAATCACATGAAAGCCCATGTCCTCCCGCTGCCCGCGTCGCTTCACTCTTCATCCTCCGTTCGTTTTATGCAGCCCTCAGATCCAGAAGGCTGTCCGCCGCCTTGCAAGACTCCTCCGAGCCCGGGATGCTCACAGAGAGTCTGCCCTCCTCAATGATAATAAAGTGTTTTTCCAAGGTCGTTTTTTATATTGTTTCAAAAAAAACACGCAAAAAGAAGTATTATCAGAATATCCTGCATCCATGCGCGGCTATTGCTTTATTCCTACTGTCCGTGTATAATACAGTCTGAAGCTGCGGAGGACTGTTTTGGCGCAGTCTGCAAGATGTACAAACAGAAGCATGAGGGAGGGTTTTTATGGAAAACACATGGTCTTGGGACAACACCGCTGTTGACTATACGCTTCTTGAAAAAGTGAATCCTGTGTTCAATACAGCCAAGATGACGCTGTTTCAGTTGGCCGCAAACGGCGACAGGGATGCGGCGACACTCGCGGAGAGCATGGGGCTTACACGGGAGGCGACGCAAAACAGCGCCAACACAAAGGCGTCGCCGGAGCAGGTGCTGGGCGGCACGATCATGCTGGAATGCCGTTACCGCACGATGGCATGTCTGGCGGAGGAATCCGGCTGTACACTGGTGGATATGCCCTGCGGCTATACACCGCGGGCGATCGAATTTGCAAGGAAGGGCCTGCCCTATTACGGTCTGGATCTTCCTGTGGTCATTTGGGAAGCATCGGAAAAAATCCGTGCGCTGATCCCGGCCGAGCAGCGCGGACTTGCCCACTTCCGGGAGGTGGACGCGACCAACTATGCCTCGCTGGAGAAGGCACTGGAGGACATCGACGGCCCTGTCTGTATCACCACCGAGGGCCTGCTGATGTACTTTACCGATTCAGAGGCCGGGGTGCTTTGCGACAATATACGCCGCATTCTGGAGCAGAAGGGCGGCTGCTGGTACGTGGCCGATGTGGAATGCTCGCTGCAGTATATTATCGTCATGCGTGCGCTGGTGGGCGATCGCTTCATGGAAATCATGAAGAATGCGACGCAGCAGACGAAGGACAAGTCCGACGTAGAGATCGGAAAGAACGCGCTGATTGCCTCTCCTGCGGATATGGAGGGCACTATCAGGAGAGCGATGGTTTTTCTTGCAAAGCACGGTTTGAAGGCTGAGCGTGTGAATGTCGGCGAAAACATGCCGAAGCTGGATTCCCTGGACAGGGTCACCCCTGAGCAGGCCGCCGCGGTACGGGAGGGCATGAAGCATTGCTCTTTCTGGAAAATCACCCCAGGCGGGGCGGCGGTGGCGCTTCCTTCCACGGAAGCGAAGGGCTTTCACGCCGACGCCTCCATCCAGTCAGGCACCCTGTCCCTCGCGCTGACGGGGCGGCTTGACACGATCACCGCGCCGAATCTGCTGTCTTTCTTTGAAAAGACGAAGGCAGAGCAGAAACTGGAGGCCGTGGAGGTGGATTGCAGCCGCCTTGAGTACATCTCCTCTGCCGGTCTGCGCGTGCTGCTGCTCATGCATAAGGCCTGCACGGGCGGGGTTTCACTTTACGGGGAAACCGAGACCGTGAGAGAAATCCTGGAACAGACCGGCTTTGACTCCATTTTTCACTGATATGTCAAGTCTTCGCTGCTCATGAAGATCAAGCTGCGAAGCGTAAGGAGACATCTGCATGAAATACAGCCTTAATACATTCAAATTATATAAAGACGAATCCATTTTCGCCATGATTATGCGTCTTCGCGTCGTGATGAAGGAAAAGGTTGACGTAAAAAAGCTCAGGTCCGCCGTGAATATCGCAATAAAGCGATATCCCTATTTTGCTGTCAGAGTCGGTCTGGATGAAGATGGCGGGTACGTTCTGGAATCGAACCCGGAGGAAGTCGTGATCCTCGGGCGGACAAGGCACCTTCCCAGGCTGGGAAGCCGCGCGGTGAACGGGCATCTGCTGTTTGTGCAGTGCGAAGACCGGGAGATCAACTTCTACATCAGCCATGCTCTGTGCGGCGGTAGAGGCGCACAGCCCTGGGTCATGACCACCGTCTATCAGTATATCATAGAGAATTACCATGTCGTGCCGAACGCCCCGGCGATACGCAAGCCGGACAGCCCTCTGCTTCCGGATGAGGCAGAAGAGCCGACCATCGAAATGCTGGGCACAGAGCCGCCGATCTTTCGCTACAAAAGCAAAAAGCCGGCGATTCTGGGAGTGGATTATCTCAACGGCATGTATAACCCCTTTAAGAGAAAGCCGAACTTTCGGCTCTATACATTTGCCCAGAAGGATATCCTGTCCTTTGTAAAGAACAACGACTCCAGTGTAGCCTCCTTCTTTCTTGTTGTAACGGCAAAGGCACTGGACAAGGTGCTCCCGGAAAAGATCCGCGTCATCGGCGGAGAGACGGCGCATAACCCCACCGCAAGTCTCGGCATGCCGCACAGCCATATCGATCTGCTCAGCCATGTCCATTTGGATTATACGCGTGAGCAGTTACAATGGGATATGGAGAAGCTCGGGACCATGACAAGAGGACAGATCGCCCTCCAGACCGATCCGAGCGTCAGCTTTGCGGAGCTGAGGAAGGAATTCTGCTTTCTTGAAGAACTGGAAACGATCCACGGTCAGAAGCAAAAGCTGGCATATTTCAAAAAGCATGATCCTTATCAAGGGAAAAACGCCCAGCACGGGACCTTTATTGCCAACTATACGGGCTGGATGGACTGGGGCGAAGTCGCGAACTATGTGGATTCCTTTGTGTTCATCGTGGAAGGCCATGTGCTGCTCGAAGTATCCGCTCTGGGAGACAGGATTTTTCTCAGCTTCATGCAGCTTCTGGATGAGAAAAAATATACGGATGCCTTTGAAGCTGTTTTGACGGAACTAGGGATACCGTTTCAGGCTGAAGGTCCGTTTCCGAAAAGGCTTACAAAGCATGAGCTGCCCAGGGAGAAAACGCCTTTTGCTTGTTTACTCAAGAAAAAAGCGGGACAATAAGTGTGCGGTTTGCCTTAACTCGTCCATGTTGTCGATGTGCTGCGCGATCTCGGGCCGCGCCTTGTCGTGCTGGTCTCGCTGGGCTTCCATGAGAACCGTATTATAGTCGTTGGAGTAGGGCTCCACCAGCGTGATCTCGAAGAGGTCCGCGCCGGTCTGGCTCTGGATCTCACGGGCGATGCCGCGGGTGTTCCCGCCCCAGGAGAAGAAGGCGATCAGCACCTTGCCGCCGGAGGCGTTGGGAATGCCCTCCTGTGCCGTCACCGTGCCGGTTAGGGGATCTGCGTTTCGCACCAGACGCACGCCAAGGTTGAAGCTCTTGAGATCGCCCTGGTTTCCTCTTCCGCTTCATGCACAAAACGGCAAGCTCTGCGCCGAGAAAGACCCAGGTGCCGAGCATCAGGGCGTTTTCCAGGAAGACCAGCCAGAATGCCTTTTCATAATCCAGGAAAGCAAAGGGCACGCGGAAGAAGAGGTAGTTCGGCATCCCGTTTCTGAAAAACAGCCAGAGGCCGATCCCGCCGAGCACTGCGCCGACAGCGGTCAGGACCGTGCGCGTCTTGTCTTGCATTCTGCCAAGCATGAGGGGTACGTGCAGGCCCAGGTGCAGCCCCATCAGGACAAAGCTCCAGTGGCTCATGGCAAGGTGCGTCGGTCGCACATAGATTAGGCCCCGCACCCAATAGAGGAAGGGTACGGCGTACTCGCTCATGGACATGCCGCAGAAGGCCGTCACCAGCATGGATGTCAGAAGCAGGAGGTTGACCGCCGTCGTGACACTGCAGTAAGCGTTGTACTTTCCCTTGAACAGCGCCGCGTACCAGCGCCGGTTGAGGATTTGGTGGACGATCACGGTCAGGGTCATGAGGATGCCGGTCCACTCGTGCTTCTCCTCCCCTGTAACCTGAAAGCTCATCAGGCACAGCAGGAGGATGAGCATGCAGACGTCCACGAATTTGCGCAGGCCGTCTCGTTTTATGCTCTGCATGCTGCTCATTTGTGGCTGTCGATCCAGCTTTGCAGCTCACTATCGGACACGCCGGAACTAAAGCGCGTGGAAGTGAGGAAGGTGCCGGTGCCGGCCTGCTCGCCCAGGGTCTCTCCGGTGCGGCTCGCGCCGCTGCCGCCGGAGGTGCAGAACGGAACGACGGTGATGCCGGTAAAGTCATGGCTCTCCACAAAGGTGCTCATGATGCGCGGGGCCTGTCCCCACCAGATGGGGTAGCCGAGGTAGAGGGTGGTAACGCCGTCAAGAGAGATGTCGCTTGCGATCTCCGGGCGGGCTTCGGGGGTGTTCTGCTCCACGGTGGCGCGGGTCGAGCGGTCATTGTAGTTTAAGTCCTCCGCCGTGTAGGGCTGAGCCGGGACGAGATCCACAAGCTCCGCGCCGGTGAGGGCCGCGATCTTCTCGGCGACGCCCCTCGTGGTGCCGGTGCAGGAGAAAACGATGACAAGGCTCTTGTTTTCCTGGGTGGGTTCAGTGGGTGCTTCTTCGGCCGCAGTCTGTGTGGGGGCGGCCTCCGGTTCCTGTGTGGGAGCCGGGGTGGCTGCCGGCGCTTCCGTAGGTGCAGGGGCGGGTGCCGGAGTGGCCTGCGCCGGGGTGCTGCCACAGCCCGTGGAAAGAAGCGCCAGGGAAAGGATCAAAAAGAACGCGATCAGATTTTTGATTTTCATATTTGAGTTCGCTCCTTACAATTTGCTGTAGTCCTCGTCGGAAACCGCTTCCAGCCATTCGGTGGACGCATTTTCCCCGCTTACCTCGATGGCGAGGTGCGAAAACCAGCTGTCGGAGGCTGCGCCATGCCAGTGCTTGACATTGGCGGGAATGTTGACCACCGTGCCCGGCGTCATTTCAACGGCCTCCTTGCCCCACTCCTGATACCAGCCGCGGCCGCCCACGCAGATGAGCATCTGACCGCCGCCGGATGAGGCATGATGGATGTGCCAGTTGTTGCGGCAGCAGGGCTCAAAGGTCACGTTGAATACGGGGACCTGAGCAGTCGAAACAGGGGCCAGATAGCTTTGGCCCACGAAAAACTGCCCGTAGGGGTTTTCCTCCCCGATGGGGAAAAAGATCGTGTTCCGGTAAGCGTCCTTCTCCGTCTGCGCGGGCTCTTCGTCGTTCCAGATCTCCTTGGCCTGGCGGAATACCGCCCAGCCCTTGGGCCAGCCCACATACATCGTGGCGTGGGTGATGATGGCGGCGATCTCTTCTTTTGTAACGCCGTTGTTTTTCGCGTTCTGCAGATGGTAGCCGAGAGACGAATCCGTGATCCCGGACGCCATCAGGGACACGACGGTGATGATGCACTTGGTTTTTACGTCCAGCGCTTCTTCGTTCCAAACCTCGCCGAACAGCACATCGTCATTGAGGTGAGCAAACATCGGCGCAAACGCGCCGAGCTGCGCGCGTCCCGCAGTCTGTGTGATTTTCTTGCTCATGGTATACTCCTCTTTGTCTTTCATATTATTCAGAATGTCAGGCGTCCAGATCTACCAGATTGTAAGTCCTGCTGCCGAGGCCGATCTCGGCTGCATATTCCAGCGTGTGCAGGCCATCGCGGGACTCCACGCGGCGGACAAGAGACTCGTTGTCCTCCGCCTGCCAGACAAGGTCGATGCAGGCCTGGTCCAGCGCCACGGGGTCTGTGGAGGCAAGGATGCCGATGTCGTGGATGTCCGGCTCGGCGGGGCTGCCGTCACAGTCGCAGTCCACGGAAAGGCGGTTCATCACGTTGATATATACGATGTGCTCCTCACCCACATGGTCGCGCACGGCGGTCACCATCTCGCCCAGGGCCTCCAGCCAGGCATCCTGATCGCTGTGCATGATGCTGCCGCTTGTACGCGTTCCGGCGGAGTGGACATAGACCTTGCCGCTGGGCGAGGACATGCCGATGGCGACATTCTTGATCGCGCCGCCGAAGCCCGCCATGGCGTGACCCTTGAAGTGGGACAGGATCAGCCAGTCGGAATAGTTCTCCGCGTGGCTGCCGACGATGGCGTACTCCAGACGTTTGCCGCCGGTGACAGGCCACCGCACCTCGCCCTCCTCGTCCATGAGGTCGAAGTCTGCAAAGGAGGTGAAGCCATGGTCGGCCGCGACCTGCTTATGCAGGGCAGAGCTTGCGCGGGAGCCGCCGTAGGCGGTGTTGCACTCGACGATCGTGCCGCCGATGGACTGCACCAGCGGGCCGATCAGCTCGGCACGTAGATAATTGCTGGCGGGCGGCTCTCCGGTGGAAACCTTGACAGCCAGCTTTCCTGTGGGCGTCCATTTCAGCGCGTCATACACTTTCTGCAAGCCCTCGGGCGAAATGTCCGCGGTAAAATATACCGTGGGTGTGCCCTCCTCCGCTGACGCTGCCTGCACGGACAGCGCAAGCACAAGAGACAGCACCAGCAGCAAAGCGAAAAGCTTTTTCATGCTTGTGTCCTCCTTTTTATTCCGCAATTTGTCTTAGTTCATTTTCATGCAGGCGCCGAGTATATCCCCGGTCTCCAGATATTCATAAGTCGGGAACTGGAAAAGCACGGGTTTGAATTTGCGGTAGTCGATCTTGTCCTTCTCGGTCAGAATGTCCTCTTCCACGTAGGTCCCGGTGATGCGGCAGATGAAGTTGTCAAAGCCCTGGAGATCGTAGATATCCTCTACCTCGCACTCCATCGTGACCTTGGCCTCATCGATCATCGGCGCGCCCTTCTCACCGAGGGTATAAGCAAAGGCCTCGGATTTGTCCGTTTTGTTTCCGCTGACGCAGCCCATTTTATCCGCAGCCTTGAGCCAGGAGGCGTCCACCACGTTGACGGAGACGACCTTGTTTTCGCGGATGCCCTTGTTTGTATAATGCGCCTTGACCATGGAGAGCATCAAATGACTGTGCGCCATAATGCCCGCGTGGGCCACCAGGGTCCAGTTCGGCTTTCCGTCCACCATCGCGCCGACCACGATCACCGGCGCCGGATATAATGCAAGCTGTGCTCCCGTATTCTTTTTCATTGCGATACTCTCTTTCAAAAAGTATATTGACACGATGTCAAAACATAGTATAGCAGTCCTCTGACATCGTGTCAACAATATTTTTACCCTCCTGTATCGCTTTGAGAAAGAGGCCGAAAAGCAGCATGTGAGTCCTGCCCATGTCATGGCGCGCACTATGATCTGGAAGGTGCCGGAGCTTCTGTGTGCGAATCTCTTCTCAAAGTATCTGATGACACCCGCGCTGAGCCGGTGGGTCTCGTATGACTGCAAGAGTCTTATGGATTCCTTTGATAACAATGGATCACACGCTGCTTTTCCGCCGCCTCGGGATCTGCGCCAAGGATGTCCCGCTTGACGACAGCGCCTATCAACCGCCCATGCGGATGGCCTGTTTCGGACAGTATTGCAGGCAGCCGAGGCACTGGATGCCATTCGTTCCGATCTGGGTCTTCCGTTGACCATGCGAATACTTTGCCTGGGGCAAAGCTTTTCACACTGGCCGCAGCCCGCAGGCAAAAGAGGAGATCGAGATTCCCGTTTCCCGGACAGCCGTCTTCAAGGCCGACAAGGCATTGAAGGCTGCTGCCGCAAAATAACATGATAAAACCTATCGGGCATGCGGCGACTTATACTATCCCCTAATAGAAATCTGACAGTCCTTCCGGCAGAAATTGTGCCATACTGCGTTGGCTTTCTTGACCATATATCTCCATTATGCTCTGCGAAAGCCGCCTTGTCCGGCGCAATTCCTGCTCGAAATGCCAAGTCAGCTTTCTATCAGGGAATAGTATTAAATCCTGCCACATGTCCATTTTTATTTTGTTCAGCGGCGCTCAATTTCGTTCTTTTGAACCTTTTGCCGTTCTCGGGATTCTGTATGATTTCAATTCATTGAAAGCTTTTCTTAAAGAATAATCATGGGGCTGTGAAAAAAGTCCATTGACATTGCAGGGGCCGGCGCTTATCACGCGGCCTGTGCGGAACAATTTGAAAACACGCAGAAATCCCCGGCGAAAAACGCACAAATGTAGCGAATTTGCCGGGGATACGTGTAATGATTGAGCTTTCTCTGCCGGGCTTGCTCAATGTCCGTAATGTGGTCATGCTTCTTATGGTTCGTCCGTCTTTTCCCGTTCCCTCAATCCAAGCTGGCGATACCGTTGCGATCTGCCTCTCCCGGCATGTTCCAGTTTATGAGTGTGACGGGGTGCAGGTCATTTCGAGATACTGCACAATCAGCGTCACCCCGGTCTTGTCGGTTGTGGAGGGGCAAAATGCGTGATATAATCAGGATAACAAATCGGGATTACAGGAGGTGACAGTCTGTGAAACGCAAAGCAGTACAAGTAAACACATCTGATTATCCGGAAGCGCTTTCAGAATTATTTCATGTACTTTCGGCGTTTTCATATTCCAGGCACGGTTCCTCCAGCCGCTTTTCCCGATAGGCCGTTCATTCCGGGTCTCCGCCATGATTGTCGATACCGTATACCGCGGCAAACAGGATCTTCACCCCGCGTCCAGCACAGCCTGCTCCACATAACAGTTCATGGTTTGGTACGCTCTGTTTGCCGCTGCGGCAAAGCCCTTTTCCAGCACCTCCTGGGTGGAGTTGGTGAGCCTGCCATAGATGTTGCCGGCGTCGGTCAGGCCGAAGCGGGCCGCCGCATGGGCGGAGTTATGGAACACATAGGACGTGGTCTGGTAAATGGGCACGGCCCGGGCGTCGGTGGCGGGGTCGGCCTGCTCCTGACCGACGTGGAGCTGCAGCGTTTCAAATTTATAGTCAGACATGATCTGTACCTCTCTTCCTTTATTCCGCTTTTACAACGCCGCCCTCGACCACCAGGCTGTCCTCATAGTCAAGACCGTAGGTCTCGGCAAGGGTGGCCTCGTAATCCTTGTGGAAGAACTGCTCTTCGGCAAGGGAGACGATCTCGTCATTGAGCCACTGAAGCAGCGTGTCGTTGCCCTTGGAAACGGCCGGGGCGATGGTGTCCTGGCTGCCAAGAGAAGGAATGCCGACGGTGTAACCCGTGTTCTGGAGAGCAAAGGCAATGACCTCGGTGTTGTCGTTTGCCCAGGCGACGCCGTTGCCGTTTTCAAGGGCGTTCTTGGCATTGGCGTAGGTGTCATACTTCTGGAGCTTCACCTCGGGGTTGTTGGCAATGAGGTAGGTCTCGGCGGTTGTGCCGGAGATAACAATGACGGGATCGTCAGCGCTCAACTCGGAAAGATCCGTGATGATGCGGCTGTCCGGAGAAACGATGCCCAGCGCCACGTTCATATACGGCAGGGCAAAGTCCACCTTTTCGGCGCGCTCCGGGGTGACGGTGAAGTTTGCGAGGATAATATCGACCTTGCCGGTTTCGAGGTATTCCACCCGGTTTGCGGCCTCGGTGGAGACGTAGTTGATTTTCACGCCGAGATCCTGGCCGATGCGCTCGGCAAAGTAGACGTCGTAGCCCTGGTATTTGCCGTTTTCATCCACGTAGCCGAAGGGGTTTTTGTCGGAAAAGACGCCGATGTTGATCGTGCCGTCGGCCTTGATTTCATCGAGGGTGCGATATACGGGCGCCGCCTGTGCTGCGGCAGGAATGAGAGCGAAAATAAACAGAAGGGTCAGCGTAAGGGCCAATGCTTTCTTTGTATTCAACATGATGAGTACCTCCAATAAATATTTGAGATTTTATTCCTTTACCGTTTCAAACGTGAATGTATTCAAAAAACGCTGCGCGCGTTCGGTTTTGGGATGATCGAAGAAATCGGCGGGTCTGCCCTCTTCCACAATGCCCCCTTCATCCAGAAACAGGATCCGGTCGGCCACGGCGCGGGCAAACTGCATCTCGTGGGTGACGATCAGCATCGTGCGGCCCTGCTTTGCCAGGTCCAGCAGCACGTCCAGCACCTCACGCACCATCTCGGGATCAAGCGCTGCGGTCACCTCGTCAAAGAGCATCAGCGCCGGGTGCATGATGAGCGCCCGAACGATGGCGACCCGCTGCTTCTGCCCGCCGGAGAGCTGCCGGGGATAATCCTTCGCCCGGTCGACAAGCCCCACTCGCTCGAGCAAGGCCAGGGCTTCCGCCTCCGCGTCTTCTCTGCTGCGCTTCTGCACTTTGCGCGGGGCAAGCGTGATGTTGTCCAGAATGCTCTTGTGGGGGAACAGTTCGTAGCTCTGAAAAACCATCCCGACCTTTTGCCGGAGCTGCGGAAGCTTCCGGGGGTCTGCGTGGATCTCCGCGCCATCCAGAAAAATGCTGCCGCCCCGGATGGGCTCGAGGGCGTTGATGCATCGCAGAAGCGTGCTTTTTCCGCAGCCGCTGGGGCCGACAATGACCGCGACCTCGCCCTCGGCGAGCGTGAGGCTCAGGTCGTCCAGCACCGTTTTGCCCTCAAATTCCTTGTGCAGATGTTCGATTCGCAGTATTTCGTGTCCCATGCTTTCAGCTCCACCTCTTTTCCAAAGCCTTTGCCAGGAGACTAACGGGCCAGCAGGCCAGAAAATACAGCACAAGCACCGTCAGGTAGACGCCAAAGGCGGCATTCGGCACCTTCATGCGGTTGGCCTCAATGATCTGCTGCGCCACCTTGAGCATCTCCACCACCCCGATCATGAGCACCAGACTGGTGGTTTTGATCATGCGGGTGATGAGGTTGATGACCTGCGGCAAAAGGCGCCGTAAAGTCTGAGGCAGGATCACATACAGAAAGCTCTGTTTCCCGTCGAGTCCGAGCGCCGCGGCAGATTCATACTGGTGACGGGGAATACTCTCCAGCGCGCCGCGCACCAGGTCGCCCATCTCAGCCGTACCCCAGAGGGCAAAGACAATGATGGAAGCGGTCTCACCGTTCAGGTTCCAGCCGAACCAGCGCGTCGTGCCGAAGAAGGCCAGAAACAGCAGCACCATCTGCGGCATGATGCGCACCGTCTCCAGATAGAGCCGCGTGATTGCTTTGATAATCGGATTCTTCCTTGTCATCAGCGCTCCCATAAGCACGCCTGCAACAAGACTGATGCCGACGGCGATGAGGCTGATTCTGAGCGCCACCCACAGCCCGCCCATGAGCCGGGCAAAATTTTTGCCCTTCCACAGCACCTCAAAGCCCAGCGCCTGCATAGCGCAGCCTCCTTTCGATCAGGCTCCCGACCAGAGAGATCGGCAGCAGGATCAGTAGATAGAACACCACCAGCAGGAAAAGGCTCTCCGTGGTGTTGTAGTACAGCCCGATGAGATCTTTGGCGGTGAACATGAGATCCATCAGGCTCACGGCGCTGAATACGCTGGTTTCCTTCATCAGGAAGATGACGTTTGCCATCAGGGCCGGAAAGCTCACTGTCAAAGCCTGGGGCAGGATTACCTCGCTCAGCGCCTGGGTTTGGGTCATGCCGAGACTCAGGGCGCTTTCGAGCTGGATCGGGGCAATAGCCTCCATGCCGCTGCGAAAGGCCTCGGCCATATACCCGCCGCCGAGAAACGCAAGTCCGGATACACCGCAGGCCTCGGGCGTGGTGCGGATGCCGAGCTTTGGCAGTCCGTAGTAGAGAAAGAAGAGCTGGATGAGCAGGGGCGTGTTGCGGCTGAGCTCAATGTAGGCCCGTGCAACGGTACGAAGGGCGGGAATCTTGCAATATAAAACTGCGGCACAGGCAAGCCCGATCAGAAAAGCAAGCCCAATCCCCAGCACACCGAGTCTTACGGTAAGCCACGCTGCCTCTTTGTAAAGCGGCAGATAGGAGCGAAGCACGTCTGCATTCATGCGGAAAGATCCCTTTCATTCTGACATCGCGTCCGACACATTCGGTCCAGACGGTAGTTCTGGCGGAGCAGGCGCTCCAGGAGTTTGTTCATGTCATCACCTTCTATAAAGAAAACCGGAGAACCCAAGGGGTTCCCCGGCAATCTGCTTATGGTGGGAGAACTCAAATGGGTATGACAAAACGCATATGCATCTCACAGCACATGTCACAGCACATCATGAAGTTGATGCTCAGCTTGCGCATTGTTTGTTCTCCTTTTAGAATTAATCTATTAGGTTGATATGTTTATACCACGGTAAGAGCCGTTTGTCAACAGAAATTTTCTGGACTCCCGCTGCTGGTCTGACCCGTTTGTTTCGATGAAAGATGTCGTTGCCCGCAGCTTTGCATAGTTTACGCCCGTCAGCTGCTTTGAAAGATAAGCCGCCGGCGGCGAGCAGAACTGCCTTGCCGGTGAAGCTGATTTCGCTTCCGTCAGCGCCGGTCGCCTTTACGCCGCAGACTTTGCCGTCCGCATCGGTCAACTGAAAACATTTTATCATTCTTATTGCGACAATTCATGCTGGTAATATCTCACAATATATGAGATTCATTTTTGTGAGATATTTGCACTTCGTTGTTACAGCGCTTGTATCGTATCGGCACCGGTCTTGTATCGTTTCTCATATAAAAATGTGCATCGAACAGCCGGATTAACGCTTTCGCTAGTATTATATAATGTACAATGCCGATTGCGCATACTGCTGTAACCTGCAGGTATAGAAAGGGGCGCGTTGCAAAATACCAGTTTTCACAAAACACAGCCTTATGAGCGTAGGGGAGGGGCTTGCCCCTCCACCCGTAAGATAGTTTTATTATACTTCGTGAAACGGTATGGCATTTGTCATGCCGTTTCCTGCTTCATCAGTTCATCAAGCGGAATAAACCCGATCAGATCGTATTGGATACAGATGTTCTGGCGGCGCTTGCCGCTGCTTTTGTCAGGTGCACCCACATAAATTGCTTTGATCAGTTCGTGAGCCATGTAGGGTGTCAGCGCATCCAAATCGGAATACTTTTTTACGCGCTCGATGAATAAGTCAATGTTTTGGATCTGTCTTTCCTGTACTTCAATTTCCTGCCGGAGTATTTCAACATTCTCTTTCAAGCCCTGCTGTTCTTCCTCGTAGCCCCTGCTCATTACGGCAAAACGTTCATCGCTCAGCTTCCCGCTTACATTATCCTCGTATGTCCTGACAAACAGCCGGTCAAGCTCCTGAATTCGCTTCTCGGCCTTTTCAAGCTGTCTGCGCTTTGTCTTGAGGATAGTGTCGCCTTCTGCCTGAAGCTTTTGCTCCATGATTGAGCGGAAATACGCCTCATAGCGAGTAACAAGTGCGATGACTTTTTGCGTATAATGCCAGACCAAGCGCTCTAAGACAACTGCGCGGATGTAATGACTGGTGCATGATTTCGTCCCGCAGCGGGCATTGGAGCAGGAAAAGAACCATTTGTTTTCTTTTTCATTCACTCCGTTAAAATACATCTTTCCCTTGCAGTCCGCACAGAATACGAGTCCTGAGAACATGTGTGACTTGCCGGATTTTGTCCTGCGGTGCCGCTGCTCTCGTATCTCCTGCACCTTTTCAAACACTTCTGGATCAATGATGGCCGGATGTGTATTGTAAAAACACAACCTGATTCTCTATTGGATTCATGCGTTTGGCCTTGTCCCAGATGGAATTGGAGTAGGTTTTGAAGTTGACCGTGCAGCCGGTGTACTCGCGCCGGGAAAGAATGTCTGAAATGCTTCTTGCATTCCAATCACAGGGATCATTCGGCTCCGGGTGGTTTGTACTGCGCCCTTCCTTCAGCCGATATGCTGTGATGTTCAGCGTTCCTTCCGCTTTCAGTTGGTTGGCGATCTGCGTCGGCCCTCGTCCTTCCATGCAGAGATCAAATATGTGCTTCACCACTTTTGCGGCTTCTTCATCAATGATCCAGTTCCCGGAATCGTTTGGATCTTTAACATAACAGAGGCTCAGCCTATGAGGAGCTGATGGAGATGATCGGCCTGGACAGTGCCAAAAAGGTGATTGAGCAGGCACTGAACATGCAGCAGGCGCAGCGGCTTTTTGCCGATAAGGGCATGAAGCTTGAGCGCCCTTCCATGCATATGGTCTTTACTGGAAATCCTGGTACAGCCAAAACCACCGTGGCGAGGCTCTTCGCCCGGATCATGAAGGAAAACGGCTTCTTTTTCACTGGCACATTGGTCGAGGTCGGGCGCGCCGATATCGTTGGGAAATATGTAGGCTGGACCGCGCCCACAATCAAGGCCAAATTCAAAGAAGCCTGCGGCGGTGTTCTATTCATTGACGAAGCATATTCCCTTGTAGACGATTGCGACGGTTCTTTTGGTGACGAAGCTATCAGCACTATTGTGCAGGAGATGGAGAATCATCGGAAAGATTTGATTGTGATCTTCGCCGGGTATCCGGATAAGATGGAGCAATTCTTGCGAAAAAATCCCGGTCTGCGCTCCAGAATCGCGTTTCATGTCCCCTTTGAGGATTATACAGGCGAGGAGCTTTGCCAAATCGCCCGGCTGCTTGCAGGGAAAAGCGGTGTGACGCTCACGGACGAAGCGGAAGAAAAGCTGCTCACCCTCTTTGAAGCGGCAAGAACAGCTCCGGATTTCGGCAACGGCAGGTTTGCCCGCACGGTGATCGAACAGGCCCGCATGTCACAAGCTTCCCGCCTTTTGAAAATGGACTATGACCGGATTCAGCGCAGAGATATTGAAACCATCTGCGCGGAAGACATTGAAATAAGCGCCCCGAAAAAGCAGGAGAAAAGACAGATCGGATTTTGAGAAAGGAATGAGCACAATGTTGGAAATTGAAAAGCACCCACACCTCTGCCCGGTCTGTGGAAAATATGAGTTTCAGACCTATGACTGGTATGAAATCTGCCTGGTCTGCGGCTGGGAGGACAACGCCATGCAGAATGAAGACCCGGACTGTGCTACCGGGCCAAACAAGATGAGCTTGAGGGAGTACAGGCGAGCTTATCTTGCAGGAGAGATGCAGTGGTGGACGGGAAATTGAAAATCAGGTGAAGTTTTTTCCTACTTGAGTATTGTAAATATGAAAATGGAGTGCTATAATGATTACAAGGCGGATATAATTATTGCAAATAAATTACACAGCGCATAATGATCTGCTTACACAATGTGAGGGGATGTAGCATGGAGAAACAATTAAACTATTTGGAAGAATACTGCAATGGGGCTGAAACACGGTCGATTAACGAAAGATTATTAGCATTGTACAAACAGTGGTATAACGCTTGGTATGAAGGGAAAGAAAAGCTTTATACGGATTTATCTCTTAACTGTCCTTTTTTGTTGACATGCACAGATGCATATATTCAAAACAGAATCATGTTTTTTTGGCAGGAAGCACATGATAAATGTTCTTATCTTCATGACTTCAAAAAAGAACTTGATGAATATTTTGTTTCCGAGTCTTACCATTATGAAAAGCTGATCCGATATGATGAACATGGAATCAACCAGAATTTCCTGAAATCGAGAAAAGTTTGTGCTGGACTTGATCCAGACACAAGGTTTAAAGACGGTGAAGCTGATTATAGACGTTTTACATCTGTTTTAGTTAATAACCTAAACAAAATATCTTATGGTGGGAAGTCCACGCCTGTTGATGAACGCCTGCGAGATATTTATTCTCCGATTGAATTTGAGGGCTATAAAGGAAATATTTTCTACCACGAAATGCGCATTCTTAAACCTGAGAAGATCATCTTTGCTACTGGCAGTTATACAAATCATCTTGAACGCGATTTTGGAAAAGATGTGGCTGATCAGTTAAGAAGCAGTTGGAAAACGCTATATCTCGGGAAAAAAGGTGATCACAAGGTAATTTCTGAGGTTTCGGAATTTGAATATGCAGGTATAAAGATGAAGTATATTTATGGCTATCATCCTTCTGCACACTTAAATACCGAAGACAGAAGAAATTATTTCGAAGCCATAAAAACTTTTGTGACAAGTCCTTGAGCAACTGATAAAACAATTAGGGCAACACCGCACAATATGCCTGCGGCATCTTCCGGAAAATTTGTGCTCTGATTTCGTCACTTTTTCTTGGGGTACACTTCAATCTGCGAAAAAGTGCCATCATCAGAACCCAAATTTTCTCGGAATCTGCTCTTGCCGCATTATGCGGTGTTGCCCTAAATCTTTACTGTTAAGCGGAGCACGCAAAGGTATGAAGCGGCGTTACGCTTTCGCTTTTTTCTTCTGCAGGTTGGAGACAACAACAGCGCAGGCGGCGTCGCCGGTGATGTTTACTACGGTGCGGCCCATATCGAAGATACGGTCGACACCGGCAACCAGCGCAATGCCTTCCACGGGCAGACCCACGGATTGGAGCACCATAGCCAGCATGACCATGCCCGCGCCGGGGACGCCGGCGGTGCCGATGGACGCCAGCGTGGCGGTCAGCACGATCGTCAGCATCTGGGAGAACGTCAGGTCAATGCCGTAGCAGGAGGCGATGAACACCGCGCACACACCCTGATAGATGGCGGTACCGTCCATGTTGATCGTGGCGCCCAGGGGCAGCACGAAGGAGGTGACCTCCTTATCAACGCCCAGCTTCTGCGTGCACTCCATGTTCAGCGGCAGCGTGCCCACGGAGGAAGCGGAGGAGAAGGCCATAATGATGGCCGGCATCATGCCCTTAAAGAAACGAACCGGGTTCATATTCCCCAGCAGCTTCACCGACAGGGAGTAAACCACCACCGCGTGGATGAAGTAGCACAGGTAGGCCACCAGCAGCACCTTCGCCAAAGAACCCAGCACGGCCGGGCCGTTCTCGGCTACAACGGGGCAGAGCAGGCAGAACACACCGATGGGGGACAGCTTCAGGATCATCTCCATGATCTTCATGCACATGTCGTTGAACATGTTTACAGCGGTAAACTCGGTATCATAGCGTTTACCGATCAGGATCAGCGCAAAGCCGACAAAGAGCGAGGCCACGATGATCTGCAGCATATTGGCATTTACAAACGGCGCAAAGAAATTTGAGGGGAAAATGCCCACCAGCGTGTCCATGAAGTTGACGCTGGTCGACGCGGGTTCATAGCTCAGGTCTGTGGTGGACAATACCGGGAAGATGCCCTTGAGCAGATTGGCGAAGAGCAGGCCGATGGCAACGGCAAAGGCCGTGGTGCACAGGTAGTAAATTACCGTGCGGCCGCCGATTGCGCCCACCTTCTTGATGTCACGCAGAGAAACAACGCCGGCCATAATCGAGAAGAATACCAGCGGACATACGATCCACTTGATGAGATTCAGGAAGATCGTACCGAAAGGCTTGATGTACCTTGTTGCGAGAGCGGGATTCCCGGTGAAGGCGATGCCCGCAATGATCGCCAGTACCAGGGCGATAAAAATCTGTGTGGACAAGGCCAGCTTTTTCTTTTGCTGCATGTCGTTTACCTCCTTATAAAATTGTTTGGGGATGCTGCTGTAAAAACAGTATAACACATGCAGGGGAATCCTGTCTATCCCTTTAAATCGCAAAATTGCCCGGAATCAAAAGAAAGTTTCTTGCATCATGCAGCGACATAGTCTATCCATGAGCTCATTTGATCCGACATCTTCGGCAGCACGCCGGACGGCATTTCGGCCGTGCGAAGCTGTTTGAGCGGTAGGCCCATGGCTTTTCCCATTTCCGGGATCAGGGTTGGCTCCCGATTTACCGCTTCCTGCCGAGGGCTGAGCGGATTTGTTTCCCGAAAGTGCCGCCCTCGTCGTTGAGCGCATGGCTGCGGGCAAAGGCCATGGCTGTCACGAACACCGCGTCGAGGTTTTCCTCGCATGTCCGGATGCGGTAAAAGCCCGGAACCGCGAGCTTGCTCATCATGCTGTGCTGCCCGACATCCTCCTCGTGGACGTATTGGCTGCTGGACTCAAGAACCGCAATCTCTTCGCCGTTTCGCAAGACGCGATAACGCGGGTAGAGCGTGCCGTCCATACGTTCGGTCTTGACGTCGATCCCGTTGCTTTTCATGTACTTCCAGATATCTTCCCCGTCCAGCTCGAAGGTATAGTTGTTATCCAGAAGGAACGAATTCCAATCCGTTTCCTGCTCGTGGCCTACCAGATGATGGGTTGTGCGGCTGTGCTCATGGTCGATAAAGTCAAAGCCGTATGGCGCGGTAAGGGAATATTTCGTCATCTTTGCCTCATACAGCACCCGGCGCTGTTTGTCCTCAATGCGGTGCCCGATCTTTGCCGTGCCCGTGTCCGTCAAAAAGCAGAGCTCTCGCTCTTCCCCCTTTACAGAGGGGGCAAGGCCCGTATTGCCATGCAGCACGTTCTCCTCCTCCAGCTGCTTCAATCCCTGCCGCTTCTGAACACCGGACCATATAACGGCAGCGAGGATCACAGCGCTCACGGCCATGAGGTAGACGCCAATGCCCCCTCCGCCGTGAACGAGCGCAGGATTGTTCGGATCGTACAGAATGGAAATGGTCCTGCCGACCTTATAGGAGCCGCTGCCGGTATCCAGCTCGCCGGTATAGGTTTTTCCGTCCACGCTGTACTCTACCGTTGGAAAGTATACCGCGCTGTTATCGCTGCTGTCTTCGCGCAGCGAAACGATGGTGCCCGTGGTTTTCACGAAGCCCCTGGAATGGAAAAAAGTGAGATAGATTCCCGCCGCAAGGCAGATCGCCGCGAGAATCCCGGCGAAAATTTTCAGTTTTGGCCCTCTCAGTGAAACCATGTTTTATCTCCTTCATGCGAATATTGCCTCTGCCTGCATCAACGGGCAAACGAGGCGGATGAATAATCGTAACATAAAAGCTATGATTATTCCAGTGGGCAGAGAAGGATTTTATATATTTCCTGACGCTGCCGTTCAATATAATGCGGCGTGGATTTGCATATTATGCTTGCATTTTGAGAAAAAAGTGATAAACTACCGCACAGGTAATATTAGGACAGCACCGCACAATACGCCTGAGGCATCTTCCGGAAAATTTGCGCCCTGATTTCGTCACTTTTTCTTGAGGTACACACAGCACATCTGCGAAAAAGTGTCATCATCAGAACCCAAATTTTCTCGGAATCTGCTCTTGCCGCATTGTGCGGTATTGCCTTAATCGAGTAGGAGGGGCTGAATAAGCCCCGACCTCTCACACCACCGTGCGTACCGTTCGGTACACGGCGGTTCAACCGCATAAGTGCAGAGACTCGTACCGGTTAAGGATACTGTAGTATCCGGC
>Ga0247611_10001130_pt1 | contig 49144 bp, 39 predicted proteins | sample 177DNAGHGhighgp2_FD_192422 | JGI IMG/M metagenome (GOLD analysis project Ga0247611, IMG submission 192422) | Sheep rumen microbial communities from Palmerston North, Manawatu-Wanganui, New Zealand - 1770 DNA GHGhigh gp2 | ecosystem: Host-associated > Mammals > Digestive system > Stomach > Rumen... | reverse complement strand
CCGGTTGGAGTAGACAACGGCAGAGGCGCAGAGGCGCTCTTCGGGATGGGCGGCGAGCAGCTCTGCCATAGACTGACGGCCCGTGAGTCGCCAGAAAGGGAGATAGACATCGCGGAACGCTCGGGTAACCCCCACGCAGAACTGGTGGCAGGTTATGTCGGGCGCCATCTGGCTGATGAAACGGCTGACGAGGGTCATCGCATAGCGGCCGTTGCTCATGTGTGAATGCCATTGGCGCGTGGCTTTCGACGTGCTGCCGTCGATGACGGCGATGAAATCATTTGTGACGACGATTCCGTCCTCGCTTTTCTTTCGGGGATTCTTCGGAATGACGCTTTGTTCTATGATCTTCATTCTTGAAGTTCGTATTATACAATTTGGGCTTGTTGCCCCCAGCGGACATGGGCGCTCCACTATACAACTTCGGGATGAGGTCGGGGCGGCCGATACGGCGCAGGCTCTGCTCGATGTTGCGGCGCTCCTCGGGCTTATACCAGAAGAAATATTGGCGCTGGGCGAGCTTCTCGCGGGGTGACTTGGCGCTGAAGACGGGCTCCAGCGTGTAGGGGTCGTAGCCGGTGTACCAGGTCTCGGTGGCGATGGTCATCGGCGTGGGGGTGAAGTCCTGTACCTGTTCCAGATGGAAGTCGAGGCCCTTGGTGATGACAGCCAACTCGGCCATATCCTCCTCGCGACAGCCGGGATGGGAGGAGATGAAGTAGGGGATAATTTGCTGGTTGAGACCCTCCTCGCGGTTGATGCGGTCGAACTCGCGCTTAAAGTCGTAGAACTGCTGGAACGGCGGCTTGCGCATGAAGTGGAGCACGTGGTCGCTGGTGTGCTCTGGCGCCACCTTGAGTCGGCCGCTGACGTGGCGACTGATCAACTCGCGGGTGTACTGTCGGGCTGCGTGGTTGGCCTCCTCATCCTTACTTTTATATAATAAAAGGTCGTAGCGCACACCGCTGCCGATGAAACTGCGCTTGATGCCGGGAAGGGCATCGACGGCATGATAGATGTCGAGCAGCTTCTGGTGGTTGGTGTCGAGGTTTGGACAGATCTGGGGCTGGATGCAGCTGGGCCGCTTGCATTTCTCGCAGGCGTTGAGGTTGCGGCCATGCATGCCGTACATGTTCGCCGAGGGGCCGCCGAGGTCAGAAAGGTAGCCCTTGAAGTCGGGCATCTCGATCACCTGCTTCACCTCGCGGAGGATGCTCTCCTTTGAGCGGCAGGCAATGAACTTGCCCTGATGGGCCGAGATGGTGCAGAAGGCACAGCCGCCGAAACAGCCGCGGTGGATGTTCACCGAGTGCTTGATCATGTCGTAGGCGGGGATGCGCTTGCCTTTGTACTTCGGATGGGGCATTCGGGTATAAGGCAGGTCGAAGGAGGCGTCAAGCTCTGCGGTGGTCATTGGAGGATAAGGCGGATTGACGACCACACAAGTGTTGTCTACCTCTTGTATCAGTCGTTTGGCGTGCATCATGTTCGACTGTTCCTCGACGTGGCGGAAGTTCTCTGCCTGTGCCCGCTTGTTGTGCAGGCACTCTTCATGGCTGTGGAGCACGATGTCGTCGGTCGTGATGCCGCCGGGAATATCCTCTTTGCGGGCGAGATAGACGGTCTGGGGGATGTCGCGGATGGTACTCACCGGTTCTCCTTCGCTGAGTCGTCGGGCGAGTTCGAGGATGGGCTTCTCGCCCATGCCATAGGTGATCATGTCGGCACCAGAGTCGCAGAGGATGCAGGGACGGAGCTGGTCTTGCCAGTAGTCATAATGGGTGACGCGCCGCAGCGAGGCCTCGATGCCGCCGAGGATGACCGACACATCAGGGAAGAGTTGTTTGAGAATCTTGGTATAGACGATGGTGGGGTACTCGGGACGCATGTCGTGGCGACCGTCAGGCGAGTAGGCATCTTCAGAACGCAATCGACGGGCGGCGGTGTACTTGTTCACCATTGAGTCCATGCATCCCGGCGAGATGCCGAAGAAGAGCCGTGGGCGACCGAGCTTCTTAAAGTCGCGGTAGTCGCCGTGCCAGTCGGGTTGCGGGACGATGGCCACGCGGTAGCCTGCGGCCTCGAGGACGCGCCCGATGACAGCCGCCCCAAAGGAGGGGTGATCGACATAGGCGTCGCCAGAGAAGAGGATGACATCAACCTCATCCCATCCCCTGAGCTCCAACTCCTTCTTCGTCGTCGGCAGAAAGTCCGTCAGCCTATATTCTCTCACCTCTTACTTCTCACTTCTCACTTCTAATTAAACGGCGTTCCCTGGAAGGCGCGCACGGTCATTCCCAGGTTGTTGTTGGTCTGGTTCTTCCAGTTGATGTACAAAAGTACCAGTTGCTGCAGGCCGAAGGCTTTCATGTTAGGATGGTAGATGACATCGAGGCAGAGGTTGAGCAGATCCTTGTCAAGACCTTCTTGGGTCTCGAGCAGGGCGCGGATGTTCAACTTCAGCTTGTCTAACACTTGTTCGTCAACATAACCGGTCGAATCGATGAGGTCACGTAGTAACTGATACTTCTCAATGGTCAGTAGATGACTCTCTTGGATCTCGATGCTCCTTGTTCCGGAGGAATTGGTTTGGATTTTCATGTCAAAAAAAAATTGATGGGTTTATAATTAATTTAATAAGAAATTCAGGATACCTCTCATGAGGGCGAAGCGCACATATTCCTGCTTGATGCACTCGAAGGGAAATCCGAGCGTCATCGACTTGTAGTCGGCGCCGTTGTAGGCGACGCAGGCACTCTGCTGGTCACCATAGCGCATGGCACAGAAGGCGGGCGCCACGGGTTGCAGCACATCGGGATGGGTGGCGGAATAGTGCTGGGCATTCAGCTGACGGTGGAAGGCGAAGGTGGTGCCGAGGCCCGTGACCGTTTCGTTGTGCATCAGGTCGTTGTCGGTGCCGGCATAGCGGCACTTCAGCACTTTCTCCAGATACAGGCGGTCGGCGGGCAGCGGCATGTCGGCCCCGATATAGGAACCGCTCACGAGCAGGGCGCCGCCACGCGAGGTGAAGAACTGCAGGTGCTGGCGCAGCATCGGCGACAGGGCCTGATAGGGGCGCAACGAGTGGCCGTCGTTCTTCTCCAGGCCGAGGATGAGGTCGAGCATGTCATATTTCAGGGGGATGACCTCGTTGGTCTCGAGGGCCTCAGAGGAGCAGCTGACAATATTGTATTTGTTGACGCTGGCGATGGCATCGGCATGGGTTCGGATGTAGTTGAAGTCGTTGCCGGCAATGAACTGTCCGGCTAGCGTCTCGTCGGTATATCCTAGTCCAGTTGTGCTCTCCTTGCCCATAGTGGACTTCGTGAAGCAGTTCTGATATCCCAGCCATCCGGCTGTCCGGCCATAGGTGACGCCGATATCTTCTTCCAGGTCGAAGCCCTGCTCTTCGGCATCGTCGACGACGGTAGGCGATGAGAGGCGATGGAAACCGTTCACGATGAGGATGGTCTTCTCTGCCTCAGGCATGTAACAGGCAGACACCACCTCGCTGGGGAAACTCTCGCCACCCTCGTTCACCGCAGCTACACGGAAGGAATAGAGCTTGCCCGGGGCGATGGCGATCTTTAGGCTGGTGTGGCCCTTTCCCCTGACATGTTGGCCATTGTCGAAACCGCCTCTGCCGGTGGCTGTATAGACGATGAATCCCGTTGGCTTGGCCGATGGTTCCAAGGGGTCATCGACGGGCGTCCAATGGATCTCTGCCTCGCCCTTGGCCGTCAGCACGACATAGACATGGTCGGGTGTGAGGGGTGTGACGACATAAGGCACCTGGTGCATGCGGCAGATATAGCGCAGCAGGGTCTTGTAGATGCTTCGAGCTAAGTCGAAACGGAAGTTGGGGTCCTGTCCGAAGCGCATGTCGGCAAAGTTCTGGTGCGACATGGTCTCGATGATGGCACTTGGCACCGCAGGCGTGCGGCTCTCAGAATAGTTGCGGTCGAAGAGTTCGCGCCGCTGCCACTCGTGGTAGATGTTCTGGATGTCGTTGGGGATGATGGTCAGCAGCTCGTCGGCGAGGTCGCGTGAAGCCAGTCGTGAGCGCCCTGTGCCGAGGATGCTGTCCTGCAGATAGGTGGTGCAGACGGCGAGGGTTCCTGTGTGGGTCTTGCCGTCGGCGGTATAGCCGGCATCGCTATGAACGGCCAATGAGAGTTCAATGGGAACGTTCCTGCCTGCGCTGTCGGGCAGATAGCAGGAGCCGCCAGCCAGGTAGTTGGTCATGCAGGAACGGGCGTTGATGTCGTCACCATAGTCGTCCTGTCCGTCTTTGGTGCTATAGACGGAGTAGGGCATGCCTGCCCATTGAGCATAGTAGCGCGAACCCTCGAAGCAACGCGGCAGAAGACTGATTTCTCCTTCCCGGGCGGTGTTGCCCATACCGCCACCGATGCGCACACCATCGGCGGTGACGATGCCTTCATGGCTGCTGAGGTTGTCGAGCACGATGCAGTTGCGGTCGTTGTTACCCTCCTCGAAGTCGAAGGTGCCGAGGTAGACCCAGGTAGAGCCGCCCATCTGTTGGTTCACGCGGAACTCCGTGGGGATGCCTTTGTGCCAAACGGTATAGTGGGCATCATCGATGCTACCCGTGACAGTCTGGTAACTCACGTAGACGGCATAGTTGCCGGTCTCGGGAACCGTGGGATACCAGGTGATGGCGCTTTTCATGCTGGGGTCGTTGACAGTATTCGTCTGACGGGCCGTTCCGGCTTCAAAGGGATTCTCGCGCTCCTCGTAGCCACCCTCATGGAAGGCAAAGCCGGGCTGCGTGGTCGGCTGCCAGTCGAAGAGTCCTTTGTACTCTCTGTAACGTGAGCCGTCGGCAGCCTTCTTCGTATCGTTGTCGATGACGGCCTCATGGTCCTGCCAGTCGCGTTCGCGGGGCGTGAAGACGATGGCACCAGCCTTCTCAAGCATGGGGATGAGGTAGGGCGTCACGATGGTCTGCGTGAACAAGTCCTCGCGGGTGCCGAAGAGGGCAGGGCGCTGCCATCTCCACATGTGTTCCTTTAAACTATAATAGCGTCCATGACTGGCCCAGACGGAGAGATGGCGGTTCTGCAGGCCGCGGGTCACCTTATAGGGCATCGAGGCATTGCTCACCCAAGGACGACCTTGATAGTCGATATCACCCCAGAGACGTATGGGGTCGAGGTTTTTCCTAAGACGGTTGGGCACGAGCTGACGAATGTCCCAGCCGCCGGTCTTGATGATCAGCTCGTATTTCTTGTAAGCTGCGGGAATCAGCTTCTGCACATTCTCGTAGATAGTCTCTGCCGACTGTGGCGTGAATACCTGCTCACCGAAATGTGAGTCGGCGCATATCTCAATCGTCCGCAGGGTGTCGTTGACCTTGACACTCTGCAGACGAGAGGCTGTTCTGGTGAGTTGTCCGAATGGACGGTAGCTCTTGAAGTAGTTGTCCAGTTGTTTCTTCATGTCCTGCTGCTGGGCGTGGACAGGTAGTATCAGTAAGGCTGAAAGGATTAGATGACAAAGTCGTTTCATACAAGTTCTCCGATGGTGAAATTCTCGGGCTTTTTCCCCTTGAAGTGTTGGTAATAGAGTTTGATGTCCCTCATGTCTCTGTCAAGGTCGCCAGAAGGGATGATGGTCTTGGTACATTCGATGCGTTTCCGCTCATAGTCCAAACCGTAGAGCAGGATGGGCAGGCCGGCTTTCTGGGCGATAAAGTAGAAACCCTTTTTCCAGTCGGCGGTCTTGGAGCGTGTCCCCTCGGGTGTGATGCAGAGGTGGAAGATCTTGGCGGCCTTGGCCGTCTCGGCCATCGCGTCTGTCATGCTCGTCTTCTTCTGTCGGTACACGGGGATACCGCCCAGACTACGGAAGATGGGACCGAGGGGCCAGAAGAACCACTCTTTCTTCATCAGGAAATTGCTCTTCATACCTATAGACCTGCTATAGAGCAATCCTAGAATGAAATCCCAGTTGCTCGTGTGGGGGGCCAGGCAGATGATATACTTGTCAGGATGGTCTTCCGTTACTTCAACAGTCCAACCCATCCATTTGTATAGCAGCCAGTTACAAATTCCTTTCCACATTACGTTCTAAATGTTTATCTGATCCAGCATATCGCTGACCTGTGCGTTGAATTTATCGCGCAAGTCCTTGAAATAAGCCTTTGCTGTGATGCCCGGTTCTGGATGGGATACTCTTTTGATATAGTGATCATGCATTTGCACGATGGTGTATAAATGAGCTTCTGCGTTTCCTTTATTGGCCTCAGGACCGTAGAGCGATACGGCCACGCAGTCTGCAAAAAGTGCCTCACAAATCAGGTTGATCTTTTTCTTCAGAATTCTTTTGTTTGCCATGTCTTTTTCCTCCTATTTTGTTGTTATTTGCTAAATTGACTGAACAAAGATAAGCATTTTTTTCGAGATACAAAGTCTTTCTGCCCAAAAAAATATTAAAATGATGAATTTAGGCTGTTTTCTTTTGTATTTCTAACAAAAATCAACTAATTTTGCACGTCGAAAATGGATTATTCATTCAAATAACAATTTATCAGATTATGGAAAAAAGTGCATTGCAGTTGGCAAGAGCCGCTTACCAGCCTAAGCTGCCTAAGGCTCTTCAGGGTGCTGTGAAAATCAAGGAGGGTCAGCCCACCCAGAGTGTAGGCGACCAGGAAGAGATCAAAAAGTTGTTCCCCAACACTTACGGAATGCCCATCGTGGAGTTTGAGCCTGCTACTGAGGCTAACAATACGAAGATGAACGTGGGTATTATCCTTTCCGGCGGTCAGGCTCCTGGCGGCCATAACGTGATTACAGGTCTCTTCGACCAGATCAAGAAGCTTAACCCTGAGAACCGTCTCTACGGTTTCATCCTCGGTCCTGGCGGTCTGGTAGACCATAATTATATGGAACTGACAGAGGACATCATCGACAACTACCGCAATACCGGTGGTTTCGACATGATTGGTTCTGGTCGTACGAAGCTGGAGAAGGTGGATCAATTTGAGAAAGGTCTGGAGATCATCCGTGAGCTCGACATCAAGGCTATCGTGATTATCGGTGGTGACGACTCTAACACCAACGCCTGCGTGCTGGCTGAGTACTATGCTGCCAAGAACTATGGCGTGCAGGTGATCGGCTGCCCGAAGACCATCGACGGCGACCTGAAGAACTCTCAGATTGAGACCTCTTTCGGTTTTGATACCGCTTGTAAGACTTACTCAGAGCTCATCGGTAACATCGAGCGTGACTGTAACTCAGCCCGCAAATACTGGCACTTCATCAAGGTGATGGGCCGTTCGGCTTCTCACATCGCCCTTGAGTGCGCCCTGCAGACTCAGCCGAATATCTGTCTCATCTCTGAGGAGGTAGAGGCCAAGGGTCAGAGCCTCGACGATATCGTAGACTATATCGCCCAGGCTGTGTGTGTACGTGCTGCCGATGGTAACAATTTCGGTACCGTAATCATCCCCGAGGGTGTCATCGAGTTCATCCCCGCCATCAAGAAACTCATCGCTCAGCTGAACGATGTGCTTGCTATGCCTGAGGCTAAGGAGATCAGCCGCGACGAGCAGGTGGACTTCGCCAAGAGTCACCTTACCGAGGAAAACCTGGCTGTGTTCAACAGTCTGCCCGTTGGTGTAGCCCGTCAGCTGGCTCTCGACCGCGATCCTCACGGCAACGTACAGGTGTCGCTCATCGAGACCGAGAAGTTGCTCTCAACGATGGTGGCCCAGAAGCTCGAGAAACTGAAGAAGGAAGGTAAGTATGTCGGCAAGTTCGGCACTCAGCATCACTTCTTCGGCTATGAGGGACGCTGCGCAGCTCCTTCTAACTTCGACGCTGACTACTGCTATGCCCTTGGTACTTCGGCTGCCCAGCTGATCGCCAACGGCAAGACCGGTTACATGGCTATCGTGAAGAATACGACCGCTCCTGCCGACCAGTGGATTGCTGGTGGTGTGCCCATCACGATGATGATGAACATGGAACGTCGTGCAGGTGAGATGAAGCCCGTGATCCGCAAGGCTCTTGTCGAACTCGATGGTGCTCCCTTCAAGGAGTTTGCCGCTCATCGTGACGAGTGGGCTCGCAAGACAGCTTACATCTATCCCGGTCCTATCCAGTATTGGGGACCGACGGAGGTCTGCGACCAGCCGACAAAGACTCTCGCACTGGAACAGTCTAAGTAAATGTCGAAGAAACGAAGAACCGTCACCCGTAAGGGTGTCGGCACCAATCGTACCTATCACGGCCCAGGGCATCGTAAGCGCCCTGGTGCCGTGATTCGCCTTCTCCAGAAGGTTCCTTCTTGGGGATGGTGGATTGGCGGTGCGGCTGTCGTGCTGGGCTATGTATGGTTCTTCTATTACTTCTTCGTCGGTCCCTTCGGCTTCCGTTGGCGGGCCATCTACGGTAACGTCAGCTATCCCAAGGGCTACGAAATTCACGGCATCGATATCTCTCATCATCAGGGACGCATCGACTGGGAGGAACTGAAGGACAATGGCAGTATCAACAAGTGTCCTATCCGTTTTGTGATGATCAAGGCTACGGAGGGCGGCACCTTGATCGACGAGAATTTCCGCGACAATTTCTATCAGGCTCGTGAGAACGGCTTCACCCGAGGTGCCTATCATTTCTACAGCGTCCATACGCCCGCTGAGCAGCAGGCCTGGCACTATATCAGTACCGTCAAACTGGAGAACGGCGATTTGCCGCCTGTGCTTGATGTAGAGCACAAGCCGAAGGAACAGACCGACGAGGAGTTCAAGTATTCGGTGCTGCATTGGCTGGAGATGGTGGAGGAACACTATCAGGTCAAGCCTATCCTCTATACCTATTTTAAATTTAAGACGCGCTACCTCAACGACTCCATCTTTGACCGCTATCCCTATTGGATTGCTCACTATTATGTCGATTCTCTCCAATATAAGGGCCCGTGGAAATTCTGGCAGCACACCGATGCAGGCCGACTGCCAGGCATCAAGGGCAATGTGGACTTCGACATCTATAACGGTTCCTATTACGATCTTCGTCAGATGACCATCGGTTCGCAGGAGAACATCGGCGAGAAGGCTTACAGCGAATGAGATACTTCATCACCCTCAGTTACGACGGCGCGCGCTATCACGGTTGGCAGATACAGCCCAACGGTCCCTCTGTGCAGGAGAAACTGCAATGGGCGCTTTCTACCCTCCTGCGTCAGGAGATCTGCGTGACGGGTGCCGGTCGTACCGATGCCGGCGTGCATGCCAGTATGATGGTGGCTCATTTCGACTTCTCTGGCGAGTGGGGCGAGGGAGATGGCCACCCGCTCGATGGTCGTCAGTTGGCCTATAAGCTGAATCGTCTGCTGCCACAGGATATTGCCGTACAGGAGGTGCGACAGGTGAGTGACGACCTACATGCCCGTTTCTCGGCCACCTCGCGCACGTACCATTATTATATACATACCGTGAAGGACCCCTTCCTCAGAGACCGATCCTGTGAACTACATTATCTGCTTGACTTCGAGAAGATGAACGAGGCCGCAGCCATCCTGATGACTTATGAGGACTTTGGCGCATTCTGTAAGGCCCACGCCGACGTGAAGACTACTATCTGTCATATCACCGCTGCGCGATGGCATCAGACATCGCCCACGACCTGGTATTTAGAGATTACCGCCAACCGGTTCCTGCGTAATATGGTGCGGGCGGTCGTAGGTACACTCATCGACGTCGGTCGCGGACGACTCTCGCTCGACGATTTCCGTAAGGTCATCGAGGGCAAGCGTCGAACGGAGGCTGGTGAGTCGATGCCTGCCCATGCGCTCTTCCTTGAGAACATCACCTATTAACTATAAACAATAAACTCTCAACTCCACATGTGGTTAGTCTTGGCATTCATGTCTGCAGCCTTGCTGGGCTGCTATGACTCTTTGAAGAAACAAGCCCTCAAGGATAATGCCGTTATCCCCGTCTTGTTTCTCAATACTCTCTTCTCCTCGCTGATCTTCCTGCCTTTCATTGTGCTTAGCGGCACCACCGACGTGCTCGATAATACCGTCTTCCATACAGCTTCCGGCGGATGGGAGATGCACAAGTATATCCTACTCAAGGCGCTCATCGTGCTGTCGAGCTGGATTCTCGGCTACTTCGGCATGAAGCACCTGCCGCTGACTATCGTCGGTCCCATCAACGCTACGCGGCCCGTGATGGTGCTTGTGGGAGCCTTGTTGTTCTTTGGCGAACGACTCAACGTGTGGCAATGGATTGGTGTGCTGCTGGCCGTCGCTTCGTTCATCATGCTCAGCCGAAGCGGGAAGAAAGAAGGTATCGACTTCAAGCACGACCATTGGATCTATATGATTGTCGGAGCCGCATTATTAGGAGCCGTCAGCGGACTCTACGACAAATACCTGATGGCGCCCGTCGAGAGCGGTGGAGTAGGGCTCGACCGGATGATGGTGCAGTCGTGGTACAACATCTACCAATGTTTCATGATGGCCTTGATGCTCTGGCTGCTGTGGTGGCCCAAGCATAAGCAGACGACCCCCTTCCATTGGTCGTGGTCCATCCTGGGCGTGAGCCTGTTCCTATCTACAGCCGACTTCATGTATTTCTATTCGCTCTCCTTGCCCGACGCCATGATTTCCATCGTGTCGATGATCCGACGAGGCAGTGTCATCGTCAGCTTTCTCTTCGGCGCACTCTTCTTCCACGAGAAGAACCTCAAGGCCAAAGCCTTCGATCTCGTCCTTGTGCTGTTGGGAATGGTATTCCTCTATATAGGTAGTAAGTAAAAGAAATCCCCTGACGATTGCCAGGGGATGATCTTATTTGATGAGAAATGATCTCGGGAATTATCCCTTGATCAGTTCTACGCTTCGCTTCAGGAACTTATCGAGGGCCTCGCCCTTCAGCATACCGTTCTGGAGGAGTGCCAGGTCAATGAGCTGATGGACGATGGAGTTGCCCTTCGCATAGTCGGCGATGACGGCGGTCTTCTTGTCCTTCTCAGCCTGTACGGCCTTCTCGGCCTCGGCCTTCTGGTCTTTCTCTTCCTGGGTGATCTCGTCCCACTTCTTCTTGTCCTGAGCAGCACGGATGGCAGCCAGACGGGCCTCTTGACCCTTCAGTTCTGCTTCGATGGGCTTCAGGGCCTCGGTGGTGGCAGCCTCAGAATCTTCGAGCACCTTCTTCACCAGCGGATGGTCTGAGTTCAGCACGATGTTGTACGAGTCGGGCATCTGTCCGTAGAAACCCATGCCAGCCTGGAACTTACTCATATCCTTCATACGGCGCATATATTCGTTCTGGGTGATGATCACGGGACGGGCCTCCTCGCCGAGAGCATCCACCTGCACCATGAACTCGGCCTTGTCGATCTTTGGCACCTGGGTGCGGAAGACTGCTGACAGATTGTCAGACTGCGCCTCGCTCAGCTGACTCTTCTTGGCATCATCCTTCACAATCAGACGGTCGATGATGTCGGAGTCTACACGGGTGAAATGACTCTTCTCGAACTTCTGTTCCAGCGTCTGGATGGTGGGCACGTCGAGCTGTCCGTCGAGCAGCAGCACCGAGTAGCCCTTGTCCTGGGCGGCCTTGATATAGCTGTACTGCTCCTCCTTGTCGGTGGCATAAAGATATACTAGCTGGTCATTCTTGTCCTTCTGGTTTGCCTCGATGAGGGTTTTGTACTCGTCGAAGGTGAAATATTTGCCCTCGGTGTCCTTCATCAAGGCGAAGTCCTTCGCACGGTCGTAGAAGTTCTCCTCAGAGAGGATTCCGTAGTTGATGAAGAGCTTCAGGTCGTCCCACTTCTCCTCATACTCCTTGCGGTTCTCGCCGAAGATAGCCTTCAGACGATCGGCCACCTTCTTAGTGATATAGGTGGAAATCTTCTTCACCTCGCGGTCGCTCTGCAAGTAAGAGCGGCTGACGTTCAGGGGAATATCCGGCGAGTCGATGACACCATGCAACAGCGTCAGGAACTCAGGCACGATGCCCTCCACCTGGTCGGTCACGAAGACCTGGTTGCAGTAGAGCTGGATCTTGTTACGCTGCAGCTCGATGTTCGACTTGATCTTCGGGAAGTAGAGGATACCCGTGAGGTTGAAGGGATAGTCCACGTTCAGGTGGATCCAGAACAGCGGCTCGTCGCTCATGGGGTAGAGGGTGCGGTAGAACGACTTGTAGTCCTCGTCCTTCAGCGTCGACGGGGTCTTCGTCCACAGCGGCTCCACATTGTTAATAATATTATCCTCGGCGGTATCGACCATCTTCTTCTCGTCGCTCGACCACTCCTGCTTCTTGCCGAAGGCCACAGGCACAGCCATGAACTTGCAGTACTTCTGCAACAGACCCTCGAGCTTGTTCTTGTCGAGGAACTCCTTGCAGTCATCGTCAATGTAGAGGATGATGTCCGAACCGCGGTCCTCACGCTCGGCATCGTCGATCTCGTAGGCGGGAGAACCGTCGCAGCTCCACTTCACGGCCTTGGCACCTTCCTGCCAGGACTTCGTGATGATCTCTACCTTCTTCGACACCATGAATGAAGAGTAGAAGCCCAGTCCGAAGTGGCCGATGATGTTGTTGGCGTTGTCCTTGTACTTCTCCAGGAAGTCGGAGACACCTGAGAAGGCGATTTGGTTGATGTACTTGTCGATCTCCTCTTCGGTCATACCGATACCGTGGTCGCTGATGGTGATGGTATCCTTTTCGGCATCGAAGCTGATGCGGACGGTCAGGTCGCCCAGTTCACCCTTGAAGTCGCCCTTTTCCTGGAGCGTCTTCATCTTCTGTGTAGCGTCAACGGCGTTAGACACCATCTCGCGGAGGAAAATCTCATGATCACTATAGAGAAACTTTTTGATAACGGGGAAGATGTTCTCGGTCGTAACCCCGATGTTACCTTTCTGCATAAAATCTTATATTTAATAATTTTACCATTGGCCTTGCAAAAACCGTGCCAAACATTACCTGCATAAAAATGATATGTAGGGCAGGGCCCTACAAAAAATCCCCCCGAGGGAAACTCGGAGGGACTGCTGTTATGGTTCAGGAAAAGTTCCTTCTTCTGGATTACTTCTTCTTTTTACCTTCACCTTCCTCAAGCTGAGCCTTCAGCTGAGCCAGAGCGTCGATGTCACCAAGCGTGGTGCTGGCAGCAACGTTCTCAATCTTCGGAGCCTCGTCCTTCTTGGCAGCGCGGGTCTTCTTGGCAGCGGCCTTCTTCTCCTCGCGTGCGGGATCCTCGAAGGTACGGCTGTGAGAGAGGATGATGCGCTTGCTGTCCTTGTTGAACTCGATCACCTTGAAGGGCAGCGTCTCACCGGCAGCGGCCTGTGAACCGTCTTCCTTCACCAGGTGCTTCGGAGTAGCGAAGCCCTCAACGTTCTCCTCGAGAGAAACCACGGCGCCCTTTTCGAGCAGCTCGGTGATCTTACCCTCGTGGATAGAACCAACGGTGTACTTCTCCTCGAAAGCATCCCAAGGATTGTCCTCCAGCTGCTTGTGACCGAGGCTGAGACGACGGTTCTCCTTGTCGATGTCGAGCACGATCACGTCGATAGGCTCGCCAACCTTGGTGAACTCTGAGGGGTGCTTCACCTTCTTGGTCCAAGAGAGGTCGCTGATGTGAATCAGGCCGTCGACACCCTCCTCGAGCTCTACGAACACACCGAAGTTGGTGAAGTTGCGCACCTTGGCGTTGTGCTTAGAACCGACGGGATACTTGTTCTCGATAGCCTCCCAGGGATCCTCACGCAGCTGCTTGATACCAAGCGACATCTTGCGCTCGTCGCGATCGAGGGTCAGGATGACAGCCTCCACGTCGTCGCCCACCTTCAGGAAGTCCTGAGCGGAACGGAGGTGCTGGCTCCAAGACATCTCGCTGACGTGGATAAGTCCCTCCACGCCGGGCTGGATCTCTACGAATGCACCGTAGTCGGCAATCACGACCACCTTGCCCTTCACGTGGTCGCCAACCTTCAGGTCGGCGTCCAGAGCATCCCAAGGATGCGGGCTGAGCTGCTTCAGACCGAGGGCGATGCGGCGCTTCTCGTCGTCGAAGTCGAGGATCACCACGTTGATCTTCTGGTCGAGCTCGACCACCTTCTTCGGATCGTCTACGCGGCCCCAGCTCAGGTCGGTGATGTGGATCAGTCCGTCCACGCCGCCAAGGTCTACGAACACGCCGTAGTTGGTGATATTCTTCACGGTACCCTCGAGGATCTGACCCTTCTCGAGCTTGCCGATAATCTCCTTCTTCTGTGCCTCCAGCTCTTCCTCAATGAGGGCTTTGTGAGAGACAACCACGTTGCGGAACTCCTGGTTGATCTTGACAACCTTGAACTCCATGGTCTTGCCTACGAACTGATCGTAGTCGCGTATGGGGTGAACGTCGATCTGCGAGCCGGGGAGGAAAGCCTCGATGCCGAACACGTCGACGATCATACCGCCCTTCGTGCGGCACTTGATGAAGCCCTGGATGATCTGATCCTGCTCGAGGGCTGCGTTAACCTCATCCCAAGACTTGCTCAGGCGGGCCTTCTTGTGTGAGAGGATCAGCTGACCCTTCTTGTCTTCGGCGCTCTCCACATAGACTTCCACCTTGTCGCCGATCTTCAGGTCGGGATTGTAGCGGAACTCAGAAGCGGGGATGATACCGTCGCTCTTGTAGCCGATGTTCACCACCACCTCTTTCTTGTCGAGAGAGATAACGGTTCCTTCCACCACCTGGTGGTCGGCCACCTTGTTCAGGGTTTCGTCGTACGCCTTGTCAAGCTCTTCCTTGCTAACACCGGCGGTCGTGCCATTCTCGAACTCGTCCCAGTTGAAATCGTCGAGCGGCTTTACGTTCTTTGTTAATTCTGACATTTTTTCGCCCCCTTTCTCAGGGGGTAGGGGTCTGAACAGACGTTTACCAGACCATATTTTAATAAGTTAATAATCATGGGAGTCAGCGCCTGTTCCGGCTCCCATTGCCCCTTCTGGGGCGCAAAGCGGCTGCAAAGGTACTTATTTTCTTTGAACTTTAAGCTTTGAGCTTTAAACTTTATGATTACTTTTATATATTATTAACAAAAAAGCGAGCCTCTTTTCAGAAGCCCGCTCTTTCTCGTATTATACTTGTCTCTTACACGATTCCCTGAGCCATCATGGCCTTGGCAACCTTCATGAAGCCGGCCACGTTGGCACCCTTCACGTAGTTGATGTAGCCGTCCTTCTCAGTACCGTACTTCACGCAGTTCTCGTGAATGTCGTTCATGATGCGCTTCAGATAGTCGTCAACCTCCTTGGCAGTCCAGCTCAGACGCTCAGAGTTCTGTGACATCTCAAGACCTGATACCGACACACCACCGGCGTTCGAAGCCTTACCCGGAGAGTAGAGCAGCTTGGCATCCTGGAAGATCTTGATGGCCTCGGGCAGGGTAGGCATGTTGGCACCCTCGGCAACGGCGATGATACCGTTGTTCACCAGAGCCTGAGCCTCGTCACCGTTGATCTCGTTCTGTGTTGCGCAAGGCAGGGCGATGTCGGCCTTCTCATACCAGGGGCGCTTACCCTCATGGTAGACGGCTGTCGGATACTCCTCGACATACTCCTTGATACGTCCGCGCTCCACGTTCTTCAGCTCCATGATGTAGTCGAGCTTGGCACGGTCGATACCATCGGGATCGTAGATGTAACCGTCAGAGTCACTCATCGTCATGGGGATGGCACCCAGCTGCAGACACTTCTCGGCAGCGTACTGGGCCACGTTACCGGCACCAGAGATCAGCACCTTCTTGCCCTTCAGCTCGATGCCACGGGTAGCCAGCATTGACACGAGGAAATATACAGTACCGTAACCGGTAGCCTCAGGACGAATCAGCGAACCGCCGAAGGGGATGCCCTTACCTGTGAGCACGCCCTGGAACTGGTGGGTGAGCTTCTTGTACTGTCCGAACAGATAGCCAACCTCGCGGCCACCGACACCGATGTCACCAGCGGGAACGTCCTCATCGGGACCGATCACGCGGTAGAGCTCGTTCATGAATGCCTGGCAGAAGCGCATCACCTCAGCGTCGCTCTTACCACGGGGAGAGAAATCTGAACCACCCTTGGCACCACCCATCGGCAGTGTGGTCAGCGAGTTCTTGAACGTCTGCTCGAAGGCGAGGAACTTCAGGATACCGAGGTTCACGCTCTTGTGATAACGGAGACCGCCTTTGTACGGACCAATGGCGTTGTTGTGCTGGATGCGGTAGCCCATGTTCGTCTGAACCTTGCCCTGATCGTCAACCCAGGTAATGCGGAACTCGTTCACTCTGTCGGGGATACAAAGGCGCTCGATAAGGTTAGCCTTCTCAAACTCGGGGTGCTTGTTGTACTCCTCTTCGATGGTGGGAAGAACCTGACTGACGGCCTGGATGTACTCCGGCTCATTGGGGAATCTCTTTTTGAGATCTTCTACAACTTGTGCTGCATTCATAATCTTTTGTTTTTAATGTTAATTTTATAATGAAATGTCATTTTGTTCAAATCGGTTGCAAAATTACATCAAAAAATTGAAATAACAAACATTTTATCAGTTTTTTCGACGAAAAACTATCTTTTTGTAACTTTATTGATATAAATCAAGGCAAAGGGTCAGCAAAATAGCCTCTGTATGTGCCCGAGCACAAATTCATACTATAATATATTAAGGAAGGCCGGCAAAAAAGGCATCCCCCATGCGAAGGATGTTCTCTCTCTCAATTTTCAACTAGTACAGCTGGGAAAATGGTTCTGAGACCGACTACAGCATGCTCAGGCTCAACGTTGACCTGCGACTCGGCATTGCCTACAACTGGAGCAACTATTTCGTCGGGCTTCAGGCGCAGTTCAATAATTTCACCTTTAAGAAAGACCAGTGTAAGGTCAATATCTTCGACGCATACGGTCGCGTGTCATTCGGCGTGAGACTGTAGAGGAGAGAGAATCATCATATGTGGCAGGAACAAAAAAAGCGACCGCAAATTGCGATCGCCTTTTTTATTATTTGCCGAGGGCGGCGAACTTCTTCTTGATCTTGTCGACGTAGGCATCGATGGTGGCGACGGCCACGATGTTCACCACGTCGCGGACGCTGGCGCCGAAATCGATGAAGTGGATGGGTTTGTTCAGCCCCATCTGGATCGGGCCGATAATCTCCGCGTCGCTACCGAGCATCTGCAGCATCTTGTAGCTGGAGCGTGCCGACGTGAGGTTGGGGAAGATCAGCGTGTTCACCTTCTTGCCTTTCACTCTGGTAAACGGATATTCTTGATCTCTCATTTCATTGTCGAGGGCGAAGCTCAGCAGCATCTCTCCGTCGATGGGCAGGTCGGGATAAAGCTCATGCATCTTTGCAACAGTATCCTTCACCTTCAGGGCTCCGTCGCTCGTGTTACTGCCGAAGTTGGAGTGCGAGACGAGGGCAATGACGGGTTTCTCGTTGAAGAACCTGACAGCTGTGGCTGCGAGTTTCGAAATATCGAGAAGGGTCTCACGGTCAGGATTCTCGTTTACCATAGTGTCGGCGATGTAATAAGTCCCCTTAGGCGAGTTAATAATATGCATGGTACCAAAGTGCTTGTACTCAGGACGGATACCGATCACCTCGTTAACAACCTTGATGGTGTTGGAATACTTCGTGTAAAGGCCTGTAATAAAGGCATCAGCTTCACCCGTCTCCACCATCATCATGCCAAAATAATTTCGCTCGAACATCTTGTCGTTGGCCTCCTGGAAGGTATAGCCTTCACGCTGACGCTTCTCGGTAAGGATGCGGGCATAGCGCTCACGACGTTCCTGCTCGTTGGGATGACGCAGGTTAACGATCTCGATACCATCCAGAGAGAGGTCAAGGCTCTTGGCGAGTTTCATGATCACCTCGTCGTTGCCCAAGAGTACTGGCTGACAAATACCCTCAGCCTTGGCCTGTACGGCGGCTTTCAGCATCGTGGGGTGTACGGCCTCAGCGAAGACCACGCGCTGCGGATGGGCGGCGGCGGTGGCGTAGAGCTTCTGCGTGAGCTTCGTCTCCTGGCCGAGCAGCACGCTGAGCGAGTCTTTGTATTCGTCCCAGTCCTCAATCGTCTTGCGGGCTACACCGCTCTCGATGGCAGCCTTGGCAACGGCAGAGGATACCTCGGTGATCAGTCGCGGATCGACGGGCTTCGGGATGAAGTAGTCGCGGCCGAAGGTGAGATTGTTCACCTTATATACATCGTTCACCACGTCGGGCACAGGCTGCTTGGCCAGGTCGGCGATGGCGTGTACGGCGGCCAGTTTCATCTCTTCGTTGATGGCGGTGGCGTGTACGTCGAGGGCACCACGGAAGATATAGGGGAAGCCGATGACGTTATTGATCTGATTGGGATAGTCGGTACGGCCCGTGGACATCAGTACGTCGGGACGGGCGTCCATCGCATCCTCGTAGCTGATCTCAGGCACGGGGTTGGCGAGGGCGAAGATCACAGGATCCTTGGCCATCGTCTTGACCATGTCCTTCGAGAGCACGTTGCCCTTGGAGAGGCCTACAAACACGTCGGCATCCTTCACGGCCTCGTCGAGGGTATGGATGTCGGTGCGCGAAGTGGCGAAGAACTTCTTCTGTTCGTTCAGGTCGGTGCGGCTGGTGGAGATGACACCCTTCGAGTCGAGCATCACGATGTTCTCCTTCCGGGCACCGATGGCCATATATAGCTTGGTACAGCTGATGGCAGCGGCTCCGGCACCGTTGACCACAATCTTCACCTTCGTGATGTCCTTGCCGATGACCTCCATCGCATTCTTCAGTCCTGCGGCGGAGATGATGGCGGTGCCGTGCTGGTCGTCGTGCATCACGGGGATGTCGAGGGTCTTCTTCAGGCGCTCCTCGATGTAGAAGCACTCAGGCGCCTTGATGTCCTCAAGGTTGATGCCTCCGAAGGTCGGTGCGATGCGCTCTACGGCCTCACAGAACTTCTCGGGATCTTTCTCGGCCACCTCGATGTCGAACACGTCGATGCCGCCGTAGATTTTGAAGAGCAGACCTTTACCCTCCATGACGGGCTTGCCGCTCATGGCGCCGATATCACCCAGACCGAGCACGGCGGTACCGTTGGAGATGACGGCCACAAGGTTGCCCTTGTCGGTGTATTTATAGGCTGCGTTGGGATCTTCCTGAATCTCCAGACAGGGGAAAGCAACGCCTGGCGAGTATGCCAGCGAGAGGTCGGTTTGTGTACGGTAAGCCTTCGTGGGCTTCACTTCGATTTTTCCTGGGCGCCCGCTCTCATGATATGCCAGAGCGGCCTCTTTTGTGATCTTGACCATTGTGAATGTGTATTATTATTCGTTGATGCTTCTTTTGAAAATCGGGCGCAAAATTACAAAAAAAGCCACATATTATATTGATTTTTCTGATTTTTTTCACCTTTCGCTTTCTACTTTTCACTTATTTTTGTACCTTTGCAACGGAAAAGCGTATGAATATGCAAGAAACGAAGACGATAACGGCCTACAGGCGAGGTCTGCGAACGAAGATTCTGACGACGGCGATGGCGGGTTTCCTCAGATGTGGCATCCGTGCGCTGAAGATGGACGATGTGGCTACCGAACTCGGCATCTCCAAACGGACAATCTACGAGATTTTCGGCAATAAAGAGGTGCTGCTCTTCGAAGCGATAAAGCACTATTACGGCGAACGGTCGCAGAAGTTACAGACGAAGGTGCTGTATTGTCAGAACGTCATGGAGATCATCCTGGTCATCTATCGCATGAAGGTGGAGGAGTTCCAACAGACGAACCCCAACTTCTATGCCGATCTGGAGAAATATCCGCAGGTGCTGGAATTCCTCGAAGGGGAGAACCAAAAGAATTGGGTGAAGTACCTACGCTTCATAGATCGTGGCATTCAGGAGGGTTTCTTCCGCAGCGACGTGAACTACGAACTCTCTACCCGTTTCTTCAACTCATTAGGCAACTACATCATGCAGAACAAGCTCTATATGCAGTACTCGATGGAGGACATCTTCAAGAACCTCATCTTCGTCACCGTCAGAGGCATGTGTACAGAGCGGGGTGTGAAGACACTCGATACCTTCCTATAAAGAATAATCCCCGTCGGCTTGGCGGGGATTATTCGTTGGTTATTGATGTTGTTCGCGAAGCAGGTCGTTGACGGTCTTCACAGGATTGAACGTGCCGAGCGGCACTTCTACGAAGACGGTCGACCAGTCGCTCATAGCTCCATTCCACAAACCTGGTAACTCTAAGGCTTTCAGTTCTTTACCAGCTTTTGATTTAGAAGAGATGAAACCTGTAGTTTTGTCTACGAACGCGGGCAGGTTGAAGGGCTGACCCTTGTAGTCCTTCACGGCGCAGACAAGGTCTACGGGGTTGAAGTGGGTGCCCTGGGTGAACATCTTCATGTAGGCCTCGTTGTTCGTGTCGATCTGCGAGCTCTCGAGGATCTGCAGCGATACGGTACCATCCTGGTTGTAGGTGAGGAACGGACCGCCACCAGGCTCGCCCACATTCTTCACCACACCACAGACGCGCATCGGACGGTTGAGCTTCTTGCGCAGGTAGTCGGCATCGGCCTTCTTGCCCTTCGCATCGGTGCAGAGCTTCTCGCTGACGAACTTGGCGATCTCTTCGAGCTGGGCATCGGTAGCGCCTTTGTCGAGTACATTTAGATACTCGAAGGCCTGCTTCTGGAGCGTGACGAGCACACCGGCGATGACCTGCTTCCACTCGACGGTCTCGGGCTTCAGACGGTCGGGCACCACATTGTCGATGTTCTTGATGAAGATGACGTCGGCGTCGATCTCGTTGAGGTTCTCGATAAGGGCTCCGTGACCACCGGGACGGAAGAGTAGGGAACCGTCGTCGTTGCGGAACGGGGTGTTGTCGGGATTGGCTGCAACGGTATCCGTAGACGGCTTCTGCTCGGAGAAGGTGATGTCGTACTTGATACCGTACTTCTTGGCAAACGAGTCTGCCTTCTCGGCTACCTTCGCCTTGAAGAGCTCCATGTGCTCGTGAGAGACGGTGAAATGTACGTGGGCCTCGCCGTTGCTGGCGGCATAGAGGGCTCCCTCCACGAGGTGCTCCTCCATCGGGGTGCGGGCGCCTTCGGCATACTTGTGGAACAGCAGCAGACCCTTCGGCAGCTGACCGTAGTTCAGTCCTTCGGCCTTCAGCATGTTGGCAGCCACAGCCTTGTAGTTGCCTTCGGCGATGAGTGCCTTGATGCCCTTGCCCTCATTCTTTTGGCAGACGGCATCGAGGGCCTCGTAGAAGGCGAACTTCTCGATGGAGTCGAAGTATTTCTTCTCGAAGTCGGTGGTGGGCACGTCGTAGTCGGCGTCGACGAAGGCGAACATGTTCTTGAACATGCGGCTGGCGGCACCCGATGCGGGCACGAACTTCACGATCTTGTTGCCTGTGGCCTTGTACTGGTTCCAGATGTCCTCATACTGTTTGCGCTCATCGGCATCAGGGGCGATGATGCCACGTCCGATACCTGCGGCAGCCTCCAGCTTCAGGAAAGGAAATCCGGTTTTGAACTCGTTCAGCTGATTCTCGATCTGCTCAGGGGTGATACCCTTCTGGGCGATTTGTTTTAAGTCTTGTTGTGATAACATCATATAAAGTGGTTTTTTTGAATTGTTTTATGTATAAACTTGTGCAAAAATACGACTTTTTTTCAAATTCTGCGAATTATTTCAAAGAAAATTGTAACTTTGCCGTGAAATTCGTTGATTTATGGCCTCAATGTTCTTTTTCAGCCACACACAGAAGAAGGAAATGGCCGTCCAGACGGCTGCCATCCTGACCGATGAGATTGGTCTGGGAGGCGATGCTGTGACGGCTTGTCAGCTGATACCCGACGTGGATGACGGGCTCCTCACCATCGAGGATGCCAAGTCGCAGTACGGCGAGTCAGTATCCCGCATTCTGGAAGGTCTGGGGCGCATCCGACAGCTCTACGAGAAGAATCCGGCTGTGGAGAGTGAGAACTTCCGTAACCTGCTGCTCTCGTTTGCCGAGGACATGCGGGTGGTGCTCATTATGATTGCCGACCGTGTGAACCTGATGCGACAGATGAAGGCTTTCCTGGAAGAGGCTGACGACGAGAGTCGTACCGACCGTGAGGCCTTTGTCCAGGAAGTGTCGCAGGAGGCTGCCTATCTCTATGCACCCTTGGCCCATAAGTTGGGACTCTACAACCTGAAGCGTGAGCTGGAGGACCTGTCACTGAAGTACATGGAGCACGATGCCTACTACCTGATCCGCGAGAAGCTGAACCAGACGAAGGCTTCGCGCGATGCCTATATTGAGGCGTTCATCCGTCCTGTGGAGGAGAAGGTGAAGGCTGCAGGCATCAACTGCCACATCAAGGGTCGCACGAAGTCGATACATTCCATCTGGGAGAAGATGAAGAAACAGAAGTGTGGCTTCGAGGGTATCTACGACCTCTTCGCCATCCGCATCATCATCGACTGTCCTGAGGACAAGGAGAAGATGCAATGCTGGCAGGCCTATTCGATAGTGACGGATATGTACCAGCCCAATCCCAAGCGCCTGCGTGACTGGCTCAGCGTGCCGAAGTCGAACGGCTATGAGAGCCTGCATATCACGGTGCTCGGGCCGCAGCAGAAGTGGGTGGAGGTGCAGATCCGTACAGAGCGCATGGACGAGATTGCCGAGAAGGGCGTGGCTGCCCATTGGCGCTATAAAGGCGTGAAGGGTGAGGCAGGCCTTGACGAGTGGCTGGCCGGTGTTCGCACGATGCTGGAGCATGCCGACGGTCGGGAGGCGATGGACCAGTTCAAGATGGACCTCTATGAAGACGAGGTGTTCGTGTTTACGCCCAAGGGCGACCTCTATAAGTTCCCCGTCGGTGCCACCGTGCTCGACTTCGCTTATCATGTCCATTCGAAGATTGGCAATCAATGCACAGGCGGTCGCATCAACGGTAGGGTGGTGTCTATCCGTCAGCTGCTGAAGAGCGGCGACCAGGTGGAGATCCTCACTTCGTCGACGCAGAAACCCCGTCTGGAATGGCTCAACATCGTCAAGACCTCACGCGCCAAGTCGAAGATCCGTCTGGCACTCAAGGAGACTCAGGTGAAGGACGGTCTCTTCGCCAAGGAGATGCTGGAGCGTAAGTTCAAGAACCGCAAGATCGAACAGGAAGAGGCGGTGATGTTCCACGTCATCAAAAAGCTGGGCTTCAAGGAGGTCAGCGACTTCTACAAGCAGATTGCCGACGGCATGCTCGACGTGAATGCCGTCATAGATAAATATATAGAGGTACGCGAGGGTGAAAAGACGATTACGGGTGACAATGTGGCCCGTTCAGCCTCGGAGTTCGAGCTTGACGAGTCGAAGTTCGCACCCCTGCCCACCCAAGTCTCCGATGACGTGCTCGTCATCGACCGCAACCTGAAAGGTCTCGACTACCAGCTGGCCCGTTGCTGTTCGCCGATCTACGGCGATCCGATCTTCGGCTTCGTCACCATCAACGGCGGCATCAAGATCCACCGTCTCGACTGTCCTAATGCTCCGGAGCTGCGGCGCCGTTATGGCTATCGTGTGGTGAAGGCCCGTTGGAGTGGTAAGGGCTCGTCGCAGTACTCCATTACCCTGCGCGTGATCGGTACCGATGACATCGGCATAGTGAACAACCTGACGAGCATCATCTCCAAGGACGAGCGGCTGATCCTGCGCAGCATCAACATCGACTCGCACGACGGCCTGTTCAGCGGCAACCTGACGGTGATGCTCGAGGACACCTCGCGCCTGGAGGGACTGCTGAAGAAGCTCCGCACGGTGAAGGGCGTGAAACAAGTGGAAAGAATATAACAAAGGGACAGTAACTGAAAACCCAACTGTATGAGACGATTGACTGTTTTGACAATGGCCCTGTCGCTGGCAGCATTTTCAGGCTGTAAGCTGTCTGCGGATGAACGCTACCAGCGTTATCTGGAGGATGTGGCCGACACTACGAACATGGAGTTCATCACGCCTGCGAAAGACAGCATTGAATTGGTTGACGATGAGATGGGCTCCTTTGACGATGGTGGGAGCATCTACACCATCCCGGAAATCCCTCAGGAGCGCAGCGTCAACATGAATGCCGACAATTACGAGGTTGAGAAGATGATGATGGGGAAGGAGTGAATCATTCCCTATAGAGCCATCGGAGCAGGCTGTTGATCCATCTGATGGAGAAACGGAACCATCGGAAGGTGCTTTGCTCCTTTCCGCCGAAGCGCAGGATAAATTCGCGGAAGGGATTCTTTGAGAAAGGCAGGCCGACATCCATGAAGCACATGTGCTGGAACCCCCGCTGATAACAGTCCTGCATCGTGTCCCAGATGGTCATCACGTCGGGATGGACCGCCATATAGGATTTTCTTCTGAAGGCGGAATACCACAGGTAGGCATTCCCCTCACTATAGACGACTGCCGCGCAGCCGATGACCTTGTTGTGGTATTTGGTGACAAACAGCCTTCCATCCTTACCCTCCATGATGCGTTGGAAGAACCGATCGTCGGGGATATAGCGCTTGGGTTTCAGCAGGTTGTGCTTCCGCAGCAGCTTCAGGAACTCCTTGAAGTCGTTGTCGCTGCTCACCTCGTTGGTGATGACTCCCTTCGTGCGGGCATTGTCGATGCGCTTCTGCAGCTTCTCGTTGATCCGTTCCTCTGGGGCATGACTGTGGAGGGAGTTGTGGATGCTCATCCAATGGACGGGGAAGAACTGCTGCTGTTTCAGCTGGCGGTAGCCGGTCATCTTCTGACTCAGGTTACTCACCTCGATATAGAATGTCCGTTTGTTCAGCAACCGCGTCAGCGCCTCGAGCATCATGCCGAACAGCTGGTCGCGGGGATAGTCGGCATCACGGTAGTAGACACCTTCGCCCAGTACGCGACAATGGATCAGCAGGAAGGGAGGGAAGAGGAAAGTGCGGTAACGCACAATGCCAAGCATGTGACTCACCAAACGCCCCTCACCGTCGGCAACCACCACCATATAGGGTTTCTGGCGAGAGGCCTGACGGCTAATCTCAAAGAGCCTGCTGCTATGGAAGAAGTTCGTATCGTCCAATGGCGGCAAGTCCTCCGTCTTACGGTAAACGGTTGTCGTCAGCTTGTTCATACTGCAAAAGTAGCAAAAAAGCGTCATAGATTTCACGGATTAACTAAGATTAATATTTATTTCGTGATTTTCGAAGTCTTCTGTGGGCGAAAATGCTTAACTTTGCAGCGAAAATCAATCAGACGACATCATGACAACATTCAAAGACCTGGCGCAGCAGCGCCGTAGCCATCGCAAGTTCACCGACGAGGAGATCGATGCGGAAGACCTGAAGCTCATCCTGCGGGCAGCCCTCATGTCACCCACTTCCAAGAGCCAGCGCGCCTGGCAGTTTGTGGTGGTCGACGATAAACTCGACCTCGAGAAACTCTCCGATGCCAAGAACCTCGGCTCGCAGTTCCTCAAGGATGCCCCCGTGGCCATCGTTGTGTTGGGCGATCCCATGCAGAACGACTGTTGGGTGGAGGACGGTTCCATTGCCGCCATTTCCATGCAGTACCAGGCAGAAGAGTTGGGCCTGGGCTCTTGTTGGATTCAGATGCGCGGCCGTGGTCTCGACGACGGCACACCAGCTGATACCGTCATCCGCGGCATCCTCGATATCCCCGACAACCTGAACTGTCTGTGTATCATCGCCGTTGGTCATTGGACCGATGAGCGCAAGCCCCAGAGCGAGGATAAACTGAAATGGGAGAATGTGCACTTGAATAAGTTTTGATATCAAGTGACAAAAAAGAAGATATAATGATAAATTACGACTTGAATAGAATAAAGGCAATCATCTTCGATATCGACGGGGTGCTGAGTGCTGAGACCATCCCGATGGATGCCGACGGTGCGCCCATGCGAACGGTGAACATCAAAGACGGCTATGCCATCCAGCTGGCCATGAAGCTCGGTCTGCGGATCGCCATCATGACGGGGGCCAAGGTAGAGAGTGTGCGCCACCGTTACGTGGGGCTGGGCGTAGAGGATGTCTATATCGCTTGTGCGGTGAAGATTCAGACCTATGACCAGTTCCTGGCGAAATACGGCCTCACCGATGAGGAGGTGATGTACATGGGCGACGATATCCCCGACCTGGAGATCATGCGTAGGGTAGGGTGCCCGGTCTGTCCGAAGGACGCTTGTCCGGAGATCAAGGAGGCGAGCCTGTATGTTAGCGACAAGAAGGGTGGCTATGGCTGTGGACGGGATGTCATTGAGCAGACATTGAGAGCCCAAGGGAAGTGGGTGATGAATGCCAAGGCCTTCGGGTGGTAAGACAGAGTATCTTTTTAAAGACATAATAACATATTATTTTGTATAAGATAGTATTGGCGAGTAATTCGCCGAGGAGAAAGGAACTGCTGGCGGGGCTGGGGATGCCATTCGAGGTCAGGGTGCTGAAGGATATCGACGAGTCGTATCCTGAGGACTTGCCCGTGAGTGAGGTGGCCCTGTATATCGCTGGCAAGAAAGCCGACGCCTATCGCGATACGCTGGCCAACGATGAGCTCGTGATTACCGCCGACACGGTGGTCATCGTGGGGGATGAGATCCTCGGCAAGCCCGTCGACGAGGCCGATGCTGCCCGCATGCTGCGACTCCTCAGCGGTTGCACCCATCAGGTGACCACAGGCGTCTGCATGCTCACGACCACGCAGGAACGGCGCTTCGCTGTCACAACCGATGTGACCTTCAAGGAACTCTCCGACGAAGAGATCCACTATTATATCTCCCATTACAAGCCCTTCGATAAGGCGGGGGCCTATGGCATCCAGGAGTGGATCGGTTATATCGGGGTGACAGGGCTGCAGGGCAGCTACTATAACGTGATGGGGCTCCCCGTCCAGCGCATCTACGAGACACTTAGACAGTTAGACAAATAAACATAAGATAGACAACTAGACGTATAGATTAAAATGATCAGGAAATCAACAATATACCTGCTACTGCTTCTCATCTTTTTCTTCTCACCTCTCACTTCCGTTTTCGCGCAGAAAAAGCAGATGGCTGAGGCTGAGAACTATCTCCGCAGCGGCAAGAATTTCGACAAGGCTGAGCAGCTGATGACGAAGTTGCTGAAAGACTCTGTCAACCGTCAGAATCCCCGCATCTACAACCTCTGGCTGCAGGCCGTCGAGAAGCAGTATGACGCCCTCAACGAGAAGATGTACAAGCATCAGACCATCGACACCACGCAGCTCTTCACGTTGACGCGCCGCATCTTCACCATCGCAGAGCGTCTCGACTCGATCGACATGCGGCCCGACAAGAAGGGAAAGGTGAGCCTCAACTACCGCAAGGACAACGCCGGACGGCTTATCGGCTATCTGCCGAACCTCTTCTTCGGAGGGGCACATCATCTGCGCAAGGGGCGCTTCCAGACGGCCTACGAGTTCTTCGAGACCTATATCGACTGTGCCCGTCAGCCGCTCTTCTCCGACCATGATCTCATCAAGAGCGACCCCCGGATGGACGAGGCCGCCTACTGGGCCACCTACTGCGGCTACCGTCTCAACGACCCCGTGCTCACCCTGCGTCATCATGAGCTTGCCAGGCGCGACACATCGAAACTGGAATTCACACTACAATATGCTGCCGAGGCCTGGAACCGTCTCGGCGACGAGGCTCGATTCAACGAACTGCTGTGGGAGGGCTTTGCATTCTTCCCTAAATCTACTTACTTCTTTCCCAGGCTGATGGACGGATATACCCGCAAGGGCAACTACGAGCAGGCACTCTCGGTGGTCGACGAGGCCCTGAAGGCCGACTCGCTCAGCGAGCTCTTCCTCTATGCCAAGTCCACCATGCTGCTGAACCTCGGGCGCTATGCCGAGAGCCTGGACTACAGCAAGCGCCTGCTGACCCTCAACGACCAGATGGCCGATGCCTACTATAATGCCGGTACGGCTTGCCTGAACATCATCCTGAAGATGGACTCGCGCAAGCACAAGAAACAGATCAAGAAGATGTACCAGAAGGCCCAGACTTACATGGAGACCTACCGTCAGATGGCTCCCGAGGCCAAGGACAAGTGGGGCATGGCCCTCTATCGCATCTACTTCAATCTGAACCTAGGGAAGCAGTTTGATGAAATCGACAGGCTGCTGAGGTGATATTCAGGCTCGAAAAGGGGCTATTCTTGTTAATTATTTATAAAAGTCATCATCTGTAAACCGTAAACCGTAAACGGTAAACAAAAAAAACGTATCTTTGTAGGATAGAAAATGTTATTAACGTCTAAAACAAAGAGTATTAGTAATTATGGCAGACAATGCACAACTGATTGCCCAGTGTGAGGCAAGAGCGAAGGAGTGGCTCAGCCCGGCCTTCGACGAAGAGACAAGAAAAGAAGTACAGGCCATGCTCGACGCAGAGGACAAGACCGCCCTCATCGACGCATTCTATCAGAACCTGGAGTTTGGTACCGGCGGACTGCGCGGCATCATGGGTGCAGGCACCAACCGCATGAACAAGTATATCGTGGGCATGGCCACTCAGGGCTTTGCCAACTATATCCTGAAAGCCTTCCCTGGCAAGCAGAGCTCGGTGGTTGTAGGCCACGACTGCCGTAACAACGGCCGCATGTTTGCCGAGACCGTTGCCGACATCTTCTCTGCCAACGGCATCAAGGTATACCTCTTTGAGAGCCTTCGTCCGACACCAGAGATCTCGTTTGCCATCCGGCAGCTCGGATGCCAGGCTGGTGTCAACGTCACCGCTTCTCACAACCCCCGCGAGTACAATGGCTACAAAGCCTATTGGGACGATGGTGCACAGGTATTGGCTCCCCATGACAAGGGCATCATCGACGAGGTGAACAAGGTGAAGATCGAGGACGTGAAGTTCGAGGGTAACAAGGAACTCATCGACATCATCGGCGGTGAGATGGACTGGGATTACCTGCAGGCTGTCAAGGAGGCTATGGTTGATCAGGATGTCATCCTGCGCCAGAAGGACCTTAACATCGTCTACTCTCCGATGCACGGCACAGGTCGCGTCATCATCCCTGAGGCTTTGCGCTCATGGGGCTTCCAGAACATTCATGTCGTGCCCGAGCAGATGGTCATCGACGGTAACTTCCCCACCGTTGTCAGCCCCAACCCCGAGAATGCTGAGGCCATGACTCTTGGCATGAAACTCGGTACGCGCCTGAATGCCGACCTCGTGATTGCCTCCGACCCCGATGCCGACCGTCTGGCCATTGTATGCCGCAATCCGAAGGGTGAATGGGAGATCCTCAACGGCAACCAGACATGCATGATGTTCTCTTGGTACATCATCGCCAACAAGAAGAAGCTGGGACAGCTCAAGGGCAACGAGTTCCTCGTGAAGACCATCGTCACCACCGAGGAGATTGCCGAGATCGCCAAGAAGAACGGCGTAGAGCTGCGCGACTGCTATACAGGCTTCAAGTGGATTGCCAACGAGATCCGCATCTCAGAAGGTGTCAAGAAGTACATCGGCGGAGGTGAGGAGTCGTTCGGATTCCTGCCGTTCGACAAGGTGCGCGACAAGGACTCCCCCGCCAGCATCTGCCTCATCTGCGAGATTGCTGCCTGGGCCAAGGACAACGGTATGACGCTCTACGACCTGCTGATGAACATCTACGCAGAGTACGGCTTCTCGAAGGAGAGCACCATCAACGTGGTGAAGCCCGGCAAGACCGGCGCCGACGAGATCAAGCAGATGATGGTCGACTTCCGTGCCAACCCGCCGAAGGAACTCGGTGGCGAGCCCATTGTGCTGTGGAAGGACTATCAGACCCTTGAGGGCAAGAAGGCCGACGGTAGCGTCGAAAAGCTGAACATGCCCACTACGGCCAACGTGCTCCAGTGGTTCTGCGCCGACGGCACGAAGATCAGCGTCCGTCCCTCAGGCACCGAGCCGAAGATCAAGTTCTACTGTGAGATCAAGGATGCCAGCTTCAAGGGCGCAGCCGACTACGAGCGTTGCTCAAAGGCCGCCGAAGAGCGCATCGAGGCCATCAAGAAGAGCCTCAGCCTCTGATCCCAGAATCCTATCCGCCTGTATTGCCACAGACAGCATTCAGGCCAATGCCCATAATAATCCCCCGAGCCTTTTCAGCCCGGGGGATTCTCCTTTTGTGTGGAAACGACTAACCGTTGCCCTGCTGGTCGGCAGCCGGAGCCAGCACGTAGGAGAGGGGAGTCTTCTTCTGGTAGCGCTTCTGCTTGCCTCCTACGGTGCGCACCTCGCTCTCCACGAGATAGCCCCACTCAAAGACACACTCCTTCTTCAGGGCACGCGAGGTGAGTTCCTCACCCTTGGTGTTCTCCCCGAGGAAGTTGATCTTGATGCCGTTGATCATGGCATCGGCACCACCAGCCACGGCATCGGCCAGGTTGGCCTTGCCCAGCTTCTGACCGTCCACGCTCGGGCTGAACGTGCCGAAGCCATCCAGCTTCACGGGCTGACCCTCACGCAACAGGTGCGTCATACATGAAACGAGCTCACCCAGAACCAGCTCACACATCTCCTTACTCGAGATCTTGCCGTGTTCAGTCATGTGCTTTGCGAGACCCTTCAGGTTCAGGGGCTCTTTGGAGTCGACCTCGGCGAAGTACTTACCGTAGGCCGTGGAGTCATCGTTCTTGTTCTGACGAAGATTGATGACCATGGGAACATTTGATCTTGCCATTTTGTTGTGTTTTTTATGGTATTAGATCTATCTGCGGCGAACTACTCCGGGTCACCACCTCCCGCTTTTTAATTATGCTACAAAGGTACAACTTTTTTCTGAATTATGCAAGCGTTTTGCCAATTATTTTGCCTATCATTATGTTAAATAATATCAACATGACCTCACAATAGAAACTGTCCCTATTATGAGGTTATGACCTCCAAAATCAGGCCAAGATGATACTCCACAACGCCTTCATGATAGGTGGTATCAGTCACTTGCACCAGTGCTCTCTCCCTATCCTTATGGTAACCGACGAACAACCGGAGTGCATCATAGCGCCTCAGATAGCGTTTCCCGTCTGCCTCATCCAGATAGGTGTAACGATTAAGCGTCGTCTGCTTCAACTCCCGATACTCAATCTTTTTCTTTCCTTTGACAATCTCATCGAAATACTCTTTCTTGATATTGAGCGTCAGCACCTTCATACCCGTAGTGTCAAAGGTAGACTTTGCCTTGACGATGCGTTTCTCCAGACATTCCAACTGCGGGTTATAAGTATAGCCCACGATGCTGCCGTCCATGATCTTCTGGATGATGACATCCACCACGGGCAAAGGCACAACGAACCATTCCTGAGGCTGGTGCTCCGTCCCATTCTCATCATAGACCATCACCTGGAACTGTACTGGCATCAACAGTTGGTGGATTAAGTCCTCCAACTTCTGCGAATTCATATTCACCACCTTATACGCAGCCTCAATCTTTACAGGAGCCATCAGATAGGTGGGGTCATTCTCTGCGTTGGCGACGCGCTGTTCCACGGTATTGGTAGTAAAGCCTATCTTATACAGGTTCTTCTCGGCTTTGACCGCAGAATCTTCAGATAGCGAGGAGAGCACATAGTATAGCCCGTCACCTTATCTTCTGAGGTGACATCCGAGTTCTTAAAATACTTGCTATCACTCTCAGATTGCAACTCTGTGACCGCATAGCCATCGCCCACCACGCTTTTGCGGAGGGTCTGGAGAAGGATGTCAGATTCAGTCCCATTCTCATAAATACAACGTGTCCTGGCATCCGGCAAAGAGTTACTACTGATCTTTTTCTCGCCAATCTTCTCCAACAGCAGCATCTGGCCACTCACGAAGTAGAACCTTCCTTCTGATAGTGTAGCCGTCTTGTTAATCTTCATCAACGAGCGAAGACCTTGCTTCAGTTCCCGATGCACTTTAGCAAACAGCGGCCTGTAATCCTCGAAATTCTCGCATAGCTTATGCTGGGCCACGTAGTCTGGCTTCTTCTTGGCAATCACCCTTCGCATATCCTGTGGGATGTCGAATAGCTTTGCCTCGTCATAGCTCACCTTCAACAGCGGGTCGTCGAAAATCTCTTCCAGTTCCTTGTCTATATCCATACGTCAAATCCTTTTTCGCGTAGTGAGGTCATAGCAGCATACATCATTCTCTCTTTTAGGTCACCCTCTTTCCCGGGTTCCCGACCGTGCTTGGCTATCCACTCATTCACCTCTGCCAGTTTCTGTTGCATCCTGTCCCCAGCGGTAGGTGCTGCAGCCCTTGGGCGAACACCATCCAACAAGGGATCATCAAACAGTTCCAATAGTTCTTTAGGCCATTCCATACGCTATCCCTCATAGTCCAAACCCATCATGTGACGGATCTTCTCGTTCTTGATCTTCTGATAGGCGACAGCCAGTTCCCTCACCTTCGGGTCAGGGTCATCCACTGATGGCACTCGTCCGTCGTGTTCTGCCACATAATTCTTCAAAGGTCCCTTGAAGAGTTTGATAGCCTGCTCCATCGTCATGTCGTACTTCTGCTCTGCGATGGTGTCCTGTATCACCTTCAGCGTCTTGGCATCCACAGACTTCGAGATAATCTCATAGGCACGCTGGAAGGGATTGATGGTGTCTATCAGATTGATGCTCAACTTGTCGATATTGATAAACCTGTTGGCAATCTTTATCAGTCTGTCACCCTCGCTGGGCTTGTCATCATCACCGCCAGTTGCTGACATGGTGATGGGATTACCCTTGTCATCCACGATGTCATTGCCTTTGATGATGGTGTCGAGCAGCACACGCTGGCGGACTTCTTCTACCTCGCCATCGCTAAGGTCAGGATAGCGCTCACGTATCACCTTCGGTATCAGATGCTGAGTGATGGTCTCTGCCGTAGTAGAGCCGCTGATGGCCTTCACCACCATGTCGTCCTGCAAGATGGCTGCCTTCAGGTCGTCGAGCTGACTCTCCACGATGGTCTTTGTCTTGGCACTCGACAATGGTTTCAGCCCTTCCACTACTATTGTGTGGGCCAAGTCTTCACCTGGTTCTTCGTCGGCATCTTTGACAGTCTTAAACTTCCAACTGGGTGCCATCACCTGCTCCATCAGCAGCGAAGCCGTGATGGCTTTCAGGAAATCGTTCACGGCCACCTTCACCTCTGCCTGCTCTGCCTCAGGCATGGCGATCATATTCACGAAGCGGGCCGTCTTCTTACCTTCGCAGTCGCGCGTACACCTTCCAATAATCTGTATCACCTCAGTCAGCGAACCTCTTACACCGATGGTCAGGCACACCTCGCACCATTGCCAGTCGAAACCCTCTTTGGCTGTGCCCAGGGCGATGATGATATCGATGTCGTCGCGATTCTTGATATTCTGCAGATAGTCCTGCACCATATTGCGCTCTTTCAGACTGTCTTCCACCAAATCGGCTACCTTCAGCAATCTCCCGTCAGCCGTCCTGACGGAGTAAATACCGGTATTATAATCCTTAGCCTCCAGTTTACCGATCACTTTCATGATCTCAGCCGTTTCCTGATACTTACCCAAGCCCGTTGCTGCCCTCTGGTTCACGCTGGGAATGTGGATGATGGTCTTCTTCGTGGTGTCGAGCACTTCGCCGATATGATCCAGATACGACCCGTGATAGAAGTGGTAGCCCAAGACCAGGTTCTTCAGATACTTGTATCCATTCAACTGCTGGTAATAGTTATAGGTAATGGGATAGAACTTCGCTTCATCCTCAGCCCTCAATACCGGTATGCCATCACCCCGGAAGTACGAACCCGTCATCGCCACGATATGCCCTGTTGAGTTGTTCATCACGCGGCGCACCACGTCACCCAAGTTCGAGTTGGCGTCAGCGCTGGTATGGTGGAACTCGTCGATGGTCAGCAGCACATGATTGAACGCATCGTCGTTCAGTTCCTTCATGCCGTTACGCAGGGTGGCGTGGGCACATACCAGTATCTGTGCCTTGTCGTGCTGGAAGAACTCTAAGAAGCGTCCTTTCTTGTCCTGCTCGTTCTTCACGTCTGTTAGGTTGAAGTAAGGCGGCACAATCCAATTCGCAAAGAAACCGCCATTCACCAGATTGGTATCCTTAAACGACCGTCCGATACTCTTCTCCGGCACAGCCACCACTACCTTCTTGATACCCTGATGGGCCAGTTTGTCTAGTGCGATATACATCAATGCTCGGCTCTTGCCTGAGGCTGGTGGAGCCTTGATCAGCAGAAAGCGCTTCCGGCGATGCTCGTAGGCCAGAGCCTGCATCTCACGCATGCCCAAGGGGTTCACGGCTGTAGCCGCCCCCGTCTGTTGATAATGGATATCAACAATACTGTTACTTGTCTGAAATGTCTGAATCATGACAGAATATCTTTATGATGTGTCAGCGCCTGAATTTCAAAAGATATTCTCTACGTTTGTCTGTCTGCGGCCAAGCTTAAGAGACGTTTCGAATTCTTAGTTCTGTGCGCTATGTTTATTGTTTCTTTCCTTTTGAGTTCGCTCTTGGCGAAAGACTGTTATAGGTGTCAATTCCTCCTGTGCCCGATTCATAGATGATGGTATCGATAAAGAACAGATGCCCCTCATCATCCACCAACACATTACCATCTACGGCATCGAATATGTCATGCTGCCCATTAGTATAGAATTCGCCATTATCCTCAGGACGGAAACCAAGGCGAATAAACTCATCGTGTATTTCCTCTTCTGTTGCGAGGCGTGCATCCGAAATAAATGGTTGTACAAGAACCGCACAAACCTTTCCGTCACGATTCTCGGCAAGGCCGGTCATACGGTAGGCACAATCTGGGAAATATTTGTTGTGTGCCTTGATGCGCTCAAAGAAAGATGTGAGATTGTCATCAGAATAACGGAAATCATTCAGCTTGATGATTTCACTTTGGTCAAGTGATAAGTAAACTTCGTTTTCAGACCCTCTATCGAAGAAATCGCCAAACTGACTGCGGTCATCATACCAACAGCCTTGATCTTGCGCCCACTTCTTGAGCCTTACCAGTTGGACTGCTTTGCAAGACGTTGTTCCCGCAAGAGCCTCAATCTCCTCAAGGACTCGGTGCGCGAAAGCGGATGCGCTTTCCAGTATGCAACTTTCGCCATCTTGATAGCGTTCATTTTCTTGTGATAATCGTTCAGAATAATCTCCATCCATTGAGTTTTTATGAGTTTTACGCTGCAAATATACAAAGTATTTTCTTATTTTCCAAAAAATCGGGCAATTATTTCGTTGCCGTCATCTTTTCGTAGAGTTTAAACAGACATTCCAGACGGGCTTCGTCCGAGGCGAAGGGATAGCCGGGATAGCAGCTCTCCACAATGTCATCCAGTTTGGCATGAGCCTCGCGCAAGTCCTGGGGCATCTTGTCTGGGTCATAGAGTTCAGCCAACGTCTTCTCTGGGTAATATTCACGTGTAATCAGCACTTCCTCGGCGGCTAATTCTATCTCCTGTTTCTTCTCAGCAGAGATTTGGGGGAAGGGGAAGGTGTTGTAGCAAAGTTGGGCGGAATAACGGTAGTCTGTTTTTAATCTTCCACCAACCGTTTTTACCCATATCATGTGTATTCGACTCATTAGCATACCAAACAAAGAAATTTCTTTTGTTCCTATAACCATACAACTATTAGCAGAAATATTGCCTTCATCTAAATATCCCATTGGAATATATTCTCTTCTCTCAGAAGTTGAACTGGGGATAAGTATAAAAGGTGTGCCCATTGGCTGAGTTATCTGAGCAAAAAGGTGTGGAATTGCCGCTAATTGTGGACGAGAAGATTTCTCACGAATAATTTTTAGTTCTTCTATTCGTTTCTTGAATTGAGGTATTGCAATATATTCTTTTTCGTCTTCATTATACAACCAAATACACCATCGACGTTTTCCATTGATATAATCTTCTGCTCCAATTAAAGGATGAACAAATTTCTCAGCTTTCGGTTCTTGAGCCAATAGTTCGTTTCTTTCTTCATCAGACAAAATAAGTTTACCGCCATCTGCAGGCATATTACCAAAGTTCATTTGTGGCAGTCCTTTACATATAGGCAAAGTCTCACTCTTTACGAAGATGGTTGGTCCATCCATCAATAAAGGAGATATATTGTTAACTTCTTTGCATTGAACACCATCGAATAAGAACCTCTTATCAGACTGCTTTTCTGAAGCAAGACCAACGATTACACATATGACAGCCGCATTGTATTTTGCATTATTCTGCCATTTAAAGGATTTGTAAGCGAAGTTTATTACTAAACCATCTTTCAAAACCCTTTTCCACAACAGAGCAACTTGAAGACCTTGGCATATAGAGTTTGTAGAAACGAATGCATATTTAGCTTTCGTACCTTTTATATATTTGGCTCCTATCATAAACCAGCAGGCGATGTAGTCTAGTTCGCCATAGTCATATTTGAATACCAATTCCATATCCCTCTTTTGGCTTTCATCTTGCCTACGACTTCCCAGATACGGTGGATTGCCAAAGATGTAGACCTCTTCCTCTGGGGTATGGGGACAAACCTCATTCCAGTCAATACGGCAGGCATTGCCGCAGACGATTTGAGTGATATTCTTCAATGGCAGGGCTTTGGTGTTGACCCCGAAGTTCTCATTGAGTTTGGTGTTCATCTGATGCTCTGCAAGCCATAGGGACAACATGGCAATCTCATGAGGGAAGTCGAGCAACTCGATGCCATAGAACTGGCTCAACGATATGACGCTATTATCCACGAACATGATTTCACCTTCCGGCGTACACTTACGCTGCAATGCAAGAATGTCCATTTCGAGGAATCGCAGACACTTGTAGGTGATAATCAGGAAGTTGCCGCTGCCGCAAGCAGGATCGAAGAACTTCATCCGGCTCATCCGCTTTAGCAAGGCATCACCCTTCTTGATGACAGGCTTCAACTCGTCGTAGAACTGCTTGGAGGTCAGCGCTCCGATGTTCTTCATCTGTAGTTTCTGCTCATAAAACTCATTGAGTTTGTTGAATTCCCCACGCAGTTCATCGAGGAACAGCGGATTGATCACCTTCATGATGTTGGGCACGCTGGTATAGTGCATGCCCTGATTGGCACGTTCCTCGGGATTCACCACCGCCTGGATCATGCTTCCGAAAATGTCGGGATTGATGTCCTTCCAGTCCAGTTCGCCACACTCGATGATGATGCGGCGGGCCTTGGCTCCCATCCTGGGTATCTGGATGTGCTTGGAGAACAGACCGCCATTGACGTATGGGAACTGCTTGATGATGCTCATCGTGTCCATACCACGCAGCGAGACATCCATGATCCTAAACGTGTTGGCAAGATAGTCTGAGAGGTCAGAGCCGTCCTCTTTAGTGTATCGCTGGATGCTGCTGGTAAACAGGTTCTCTTCGAAGATGCCCGTGTCTTCGGCAAAGAAGCAGAAGAGCAAGCGGCTGATGAAGATATTCAGGTCGTGCAGATCATCATCGCTTCGGAACTCGTTGTAGCTTCGCAACTCATCGTGTAACTTCGCCAGCTTCTCAGCAGCCTTGATGTCAGCAGGGCTTTCCTCCACATAGTGAACTCGCTCCACATCCATCAGCGGATAGAAGAAGGCAAAGTCTGAGGGTAATCGCTCCAACTGGTTCTCGTAGGTATCCTTCTCACGCAGGTCGTAGGCCAGAATGGTCTTGCCATCGCTGACGGCAATAATCTTTGGGGCAGCCTTGATGATTTGGGGATTCGCCTTCAGCCGTTCCAGTTGCGCCGTCAAGCTAAACATGCTGACGGGCTGATAGCAGAACAAGCCCTTGATGAGCAGGCCATCAAAGTTTCTGACCACTCCCTTACCTTCTTTGTAGCGCTCGATGTCGCGTTCGCCTTTGCCAAAGGAGTAGAGCAGTTTGTAGCCCACCTCAGTAGCGTTCACGCCGTTGGTGTTGAACGAATCGGCCAGCCGTTGCTCTATCTCCCTATAGCCAAGTTGTAGTTTCTTTGCCATAGTGATTGATGTGATGATTAGGAAAGCGAACCCGATTCGTTCAGAAACGCGACAACGGCCAAGCGCATAAGAAAAACGTGGACAGTTTATACTTATCCAACGTCTCAGGCGCTTGGCCGGTGCCCACTCCAGAAGATAAGATAAACGTCCACGCCTATAAGCATGAACGTCCACTTTTATCATTCTAGAGTCGTCTATTTCGCGGCCAAGCTTAAGAGACGTTTTGAATAAAAAGCGTACGCTTCAATTGTTTATACCCTCGAAAGTCGCACCGGCGGGCTTCCGCTGAAGCCTGAATGAAATATAGTTGAGCTTGACAGCTTTCTGTCCCATTAGGACAATCAGCCGGTGTTCAAGTGCAAAGATACGAAGAATAATTGAAACGAACAAGGATTTAAGCGAATTTTCTTGTGGTTTAGGATGCATTATCGTACAAAGATAGATGGTTGTGATTTTAGATATGTCAAATAAATTCATTGCATTGCAAATCATCAAAAACCGCCCTGAAACGCCCTAAAACCGTGCCTCGGAGTTTAGATAGACTAAAGTGGGACTTTAGGCTAAGTAAAGTCGGAGTTTAGGCTAAGTAAACTCCGGGTTTAGTCTGGGAAAAATAAGAGGGCTGTTTTTGGTAACTCTTTGTGTCAGTATTTTTCGTAAAATCAAGCAGCAAAGCAAAATGATTGATTGAGCTTTTGAGAGCAGATTATATGTTTTTTACAGTTGTTAAATAGAATGGCAACTATCTGATATAAAACAATTTAGAGATGAAAAATTATTTTTTGATACCTATTTCTCCAAAAAATATTTTTAGAAAACAAAATATATAGAGTTTTTAGCGATTTGGTACTCAAAAAATAATAACACACCATTTAAAAGACTGTCTGACAGTCGGTTATGACTTCTCAGACAGTCTTCAAAAAATAATAAAAAACCATCAATCCGTCAGAACGGCACAGGATGCTGCATCTGGATATAGTCGGCAATATCGAACTTCAGATCGTCCTCCGGCGCCATTTGCCGGCAGATTTCGAAGACGGTGAAGTTCGCCAGATCGGCCATTCTGGCAATGGCGGCACTCCAATCGGCGATGGCATCACGGTCGGGGATGACAATCACGTCGCGCCCCTGCAACGGCTGCAGCACCTCGCGGCGGAGCATCCCTTTGTTACCCGTGGCCACCCACGTCCAGAGCGGGAAGGCCAATGCACCGAACAGGGCGTTCTTCGGACTCTCGACGAGCACCACCAAACTTTCGGGATAGCGTGCGAGCAGGTGCTCGCCGAAGAGGCATTTAGACTGAAATCGGGCATCCTTCGGCAGCCTGCCCTCACGCACCCAAATGTTGCCGAGCCAATAGCACGAGCCTTTGTCGCTGTGGGCGAACCGTGGCGACGAGGGATTGGTCTCATAGTGCTGAACCTTCAGGTTGCACACACGGCCATGAATGTCGATATTCGGAAACACGGTGCAGTCGTCGTTGTCACCCATCGAGTAGGCTCCGATGCGGTATTCCTCAGTAACCCATTCCACGGCCTCAGGGCGGAACATGCGCATGAGGCATCGGCAGAGCGAGTTCTCCGTCGTCACCAGCTCGTCGACCATCTCCACGGGGATATACGTGTAGGCCGGCTCCACGGGCTTGGCAGCGGGTTTCCGCTTGGGTCTGGGCACGAAGGAGCCTGCAGGCGTGGTGCTGATGCCGAACTCAGTGGACAGCCAGCGGCAGGCCTCCTGGAAAGACCACTCCTCGTGCTGCATCGTGAAGCTGATGACCGAGCCGCCCTTGCCGCAGCTGAAGCAGTGGCAGTGGTTCTCGCCGGTGCGCTCGTAGAGCGTCAGCGAGGGGCGCTTGTCCTCGTGCCAGGGGCAGAGGGTCTTGACGACCGAGCCCGACCGCCTGAGCTGGCATCCCAGCCGACGTGCCACCTCGGTGATGGGGATGGCATTCAGGCGCTCTGTGTCAAAATGTTCGTACTGCTTGTTCATGATGCTACGAGTTTAAGCTTGAAACGTACTATCGTGCCGAAGTCTTCACGCGGGAAGACGCTTGAGAGCCGCTCATAGAACTTCTGTTTGCCGCTGGGTCTGAGCGATGATTCATGACAGTAGTTGCGGTAGGCGGTGTAGACCTCCTGTCCGCCGGTGGTGTAGTCGCAGGGCTCGCACATCTCACCGGCAAACAGCAGCACGTTGTCCGACAGCAGACGGTAGCGCTCGAGGGCCTGCTCGCAGTTCAGGCTATGCGTGAACTCGCCCCGCGACATCAGTCCGGGCAGGGCCTGGAGTACCCAGTTGAGGATGCCCGGCAGCTCGCCCTTGAGCTTGTCGGCCAGACGACGGTCCACTTCTTCCTGCTGGATGGTGACCTGATAGGCGAGGATCAGTAGTCGGCGGAAGTAGCCGAACGTGTTCTCAGCCCTCGGCAGGTCGTTGAACGCCGCGAGCACCTTGCCGTAGTTGTTCGTCTCACGCGGATCGACATACAGACGCTTGACGGTGACCCGTTCGCCCGAGGTCAGCTGCTTCAGCACGTTGGGGTTCACGTCGCGGCCCGACTCCGTCGAGATGTTGAGCATCTTGCCCTCGAAGCCGGCCCGCTTCACGTCGTCGTTGGTCAGGTCTGACAGCGAGAGGTAACTGACATTCATCGACCCCAGCAGAGCCTCTACCACCTCGAGCGTCACCGACTTGCCGTTCTGTCCGGAGCCGTAGAGCCAGAGCATCTTCTCCAGGCGGTGGTGCTTCATCAGACAGTAGCCGATGAACTCTGCCAACAGTCGCTGAGCCTCCGCTTCGGGAAGTACACGGTCGAGGAACTGCAGCCACAGCGGACACTCCGCCTGCGCGTCGTACACGTAAGGTAAGGTGTGGGTGAACAAGTCTTCCTTGCGGTGGTCGCGCAGCCTGACGCTGCCGTCGCTGCCCACGACCAGCGTGCCGTTGCGCACGTTGATCCACACCTCACCGTCGGGCACCAGGCAGCGGCGGTTCTTGGAGAGGTTGAAGCCCACGCCCTCGTAGAGTCCCTTCATAAACACATGGTTCACGCGCAGGGACTCCGGCACGCCGCAACGCTCGGCACACAGGTTGACAAAGTCGAGCCACTGCTGGGACTCGATGCTCTCCCAGTGGCTACCGGTGTAGACGAGCATTCGCTGGTTGCTCTTCGCCTTCTCGTCGTACTCACGGCACCACAACCGGTCGTCGGCAGCGCGTTTGATCTCACGGATGACGATCTCACGCAACGCCGCCTGCCACTGCTTACCCGACATCAGTTGGATGATGTCCTGTTCCTTCGACACAACACCATTGGCGATAACCTCCAACGTGATGTCGACCAACAGAGACTCGCGCACTCGGCGCTGAGCCTCCAGTTCACTGACCTTTTCAGTCAGACCCTTCTCCAGGGAGTCGGGATTTTTAATATCTGCTTCCATAATCTCTTTTAAATATAGGAAACAATGTGGTCTCAGGTTTACCTTGCCGACGGCATGCTGATTTACCACCACTTCATGATGAGCACGCGGCTTCGTGCCTGAGAAGTTGACACAAAGATACGACGAAAACCAAAAGAAAGCAAGGGCAGGTTAAACTTATGGCTTTAACCGGTTAATGGTGATTTCGGTGGTTATAGATTTGGTTAATCGGTTAACAGTAGGGTTAACAAAATGGTTAAATGGTTAGGCGGACATCCTCTCAATGATGGGGTTCAACTCTTTTTCGATAGCATCACCATCTCGCTTGAGTTTCCAGAAATATTGTTTCTTTCTAGGATCATCGTAATCATTCAGAAAAGAGTCATTATTAGCATCCTTACGCTGCTTCATATTATTTTCTTGGTTACCCAATCCTATCTTTTCCAAAAACGTGCCAAAGATGCGCAGGGAACACTTCCTTGAAACAATTCCCCTGAGCCTGCAAATGAATCTGACAACATTCCAGTCTTTCAGGTTATGCTGGTCAATCCATTGTTTAACAGGGCCTTTCAAAGTAACTACGAAATCGGAATACAACTTATCATCCTCGATACGGATGTGATTTCTCACTTCTGTAGGAAGATCATTCAGACTGTATTCAATTTCTATATTAGGTTTAGACTTGACTTGAGTAGAATCCCCTTCTTTGTTATTTATGCATGCAGAAATAATAGTTTTAGCAGGAATGATTGTCTTCTGTTCTTTGTCACCGAACATCAGTTTCCATTGTTCTACCATCTGCCGCTCTTCTTCTTTGTGTTTCCGATAAGCTTTTACTCTTTCAAAAACAACATTCAGCTTGTCTCGCAGATTCTCAACGTAAGGAACCCATGAGCGTATCGATGGAACATAATGGCAAACTTTTTGATGATGCTCATCTACTTGTCTTTGCCATCTTACTACAATTAACGTCATTAGCATTTGAATGTCAGGTTCCTTGTCTATGTTGCGGAAAATCTCTTCTATGAATTCACAATCATACCATCGAGTCAACGACCCGATGTCTTCTTTCACTAATTCAAGAGGTTTGGTGTTCATGATATTGCCAATCTCTTGAGCGCTGTATGGTTTATGGATGGGTGCAGCAGCGCTACTGCTTGCGGATTTTGGGGCCTTTTCGGATTTGATTTCCATAGTACCCTGAGTCTTATCCATCAAATACATAAAATTTGAGTGCAAATTTACTAAAAAGAATAATATGTATACACAAGTTATATGTGAAAGTTTGCTAAAATAGGAAACTTTTAATGATTTGGTCTATAAAAAGTTGCCCATTTTGGAAAAGAATCGTGTGCTCGAATTAAAATATTGTTACTTTTTGCCATACCTGCAAACTTTTCCAAAACAATATCTCACAAAGTTTTCCGCTCTATATGAGTTTATCAAAAATAAATTTGGAAAAAGGGAGATTTCTATTTGGTAATCTCGGATTTTTTTTGTAACTTTGTAGGGTAAAAAGAAGAGTTAATACATTATTAATAATATGATATAATCTCACTATGGAAAACAAAGGCTTCAAAATCTCTCAGTACGCCTGTGCGGTGCTGCTCATTGTGAGCAGCATCGGACTGGTGGCGTATCAGGTAGTCCACATCGACGATGTAGCCAATGGGCTACTCTACTATGTGGCGCAGTCGTTCCTCTTGGCAGGGTCGATCTTCGGCCTCGACCAGTATATCAGGGTTATCAAGAGGAACTATCAGAACCCACGGGACTTGTGAGTCTCTTATCTGACGGCGCGGGGTGAGAGGCTATGGTAGGGGTCATAGTATCCTGAACCACAAGAAAAATCAAGTAAATCCTTGCTTGTTTCGGAAATCTTTCGTATCTTTGCAATCGATAAGAACCAATTAACGATAACAAGATGAAGCAGCTATTTTTATTCCTGATGATTGCCCTGCCGTCGGTGGCCAGGGCTGATGACAGCGGGACGTGCGGAAACGATCTGACGTACCACTATGTAGAGTCGACCAAGACGCTGACCATCAGCGGCTCGGGAGCAATGAATGACTATTCTAATTATTCTAATTTTTCCCCTTGGAAATCGTATGCGGAAAACATCCTTAAAGTGGTTATTGGCAATGGTGTGACCAGCATCGGCGATTATGCTTTCGAAGATTGCAGCGAGATCAAGACTGTGGTGTTACCCGACGGTGTGACCAGCATCGGGGATGGTGCTTTCAGTGGATGCACCAACCTCTCTTCAGTCAAGATGCCTCAAGGCTTACAGACCATTGGGGCATCCGCCTTTTACAGCTGCAAGAACCTCATAGAGGCCACCATCCCCAACAGCGTGACAAGCATTGGTAGCAACGCCTTTATGTATTGCCAAAATCTGTCAAGGGTCATCCTTCCGAACAAGCTGGAGAAGATTGAAAACAACACTTTCTATTATTGTATAAGTCTGGAGACTGTCGTTATACCCACCGGCGTGACAACTATTGAAAAAAATGCCTTCTCGAACTGCGATCGCCTGTCTGCGGTCACGATCCCTGGCACGGTGACGAGCATCGGTGACAAGGTCTTCTCATCTTGTTCCGTGCTCAAAACGGTCACCATCCCCAACAGCGTGCAGACATTAGGCAAATGGGTTGTTTACAACTGTGTGAGTCTGACATCCTTCGTAGTCCCTGAAAAAGTGACCAGTATCGGAGACAAAACCTTCCATAATTGTGACAACTTAAGGTCTGTGACATTTCCGGCAGGCTTGAAGGAGATCGGCGACGAGGTCATCTATTCGTGTGAAAAACTGAAGGAGATCAAGGTGCTGGCTACGACACCGCCCACGGCCACAGACAATTCGTTCGACAAGTATACCGCTATACTGAAGGTACCTTACTCGGCGCTGCTCACCTATCAGAACACAGCACCCTGGAACAAATTCACTATCACGGCGCTGACCAACGACGACCTCGTGGTGAAGAAGTGTGCCAAGCCCGTCATCAGCTATGCCAATGGCGAGATCTCTTTCTCATGCGAGACTCCCGACGTGGAGTTTGTCTACACCATCGGCAGTTCGGGAGCCAATATTGGTTCGAAGGCATCGCTCGTGGGCAACCTCTTCGTCACCGTGTTTGCCACCAAGTCGGGCTATGAAGACTCGGAGACCGTTATCGGCGAGTTTACACCTCAGGGACGTCTGGGCGACCTGGACGGCGACGGCAAGGTGAATGCCGCCGACCACGTGAAGCTCACGAACATCATCATGACCTCAGCCGAATAAATGTATAAGAAAAGAGAGGCGATCGTTGGTCGCCTCTCTTTCTTGTGTAAGTTGTTTCAATCTATCGGCCTGATGGTGTACCTTTCGTTTGAATTGTAGTCGCGGTCCTTGTCTTTGCCGAAGTACTCGAGCACGTATTTCTTGCTCTTGAGCCTCGTGACTCGGATCAGCACTTCCCTGTAGGTGACACGATCGTTTTGGAGGTAACTCTCGTAGGCATTATAGGTCGTGGACTTCTTGGTCTCTGTGTTCTTGACCAACTTGAAGGCGGAGATGGTGCGTTGGCTCTGGGCGATGTCGATATACAAGCTGTCGCCCGTGAAGCGGAACAGCAATTCTCCACTCTGTGACAGATATTTCCCGTTGAGTTCGATGGCGTGCGACTCAAAGGCGCAGCACAACATGAGACTCAGAAATAATAGTTTTTTCATCGTTCTTGTTTATTTAACCGTGAAATCAAGTGACTGGAGATCCTGGTCGCGCGAGGAGGTGCCGTAGAGGATCTGGTAACGGCCGGGCTTGACGGAGAGCTCGTCGATGGCCTCGTTGTAGTACTCGAAGGCCTCGCCGTCGAGAGTGATGGTGGCCGTCTTGGTCTCACCGGCATTCAGATCGAGCTTCTGGAATCCCTTCAGGGCCTTGATGGGTGCGCCGGGATCGTCGAGGGCCTTCACATAGACCTGAACGGTCTCGGTGCCTTCGCAGCGGCCGGTATTCGTGACACCAACGGTGAGTGTCACCTTGCCGTCGGCCTTCATCGACTTCTTTGAGAGTTTGCCCTTGCCGAGGGCGAAGGTGGTGTAGGAAAGTCCGTAACCGAAGGCGTACTGCGGCTGTCCCTCGAAGTAACGATAGGTGCGGTTCTTCATCGAGTAGTCGAGGAAGTCGGGCAGGTCGTCGTTCGAGCGGTAGAACGTGACGGGCAGCTTGCCGCCGGGGTTGAAGTCGCCGAAGATCACCTCTGCCAGCGCCTTGGCGCCACCCTGACCGGGATACCAGGCCTGCAACAGGGCATCGTATTCTCCCTCTACGCTGCCGAAGGCGATGGCGGAGCCGGAGCAGTTGACGAAGATGACGGGACGGCCCGTGGCGTGCATGGCCTTGACAAGCATCTGCTGAACCTTCGGCAGTTCGATGGTCTGCTTGTCGCCGCCTTCACCCTCCATGCGGGCGCTGATGCCGCCGATGATGATGATGGCGTCGGCAGCCTTCACCTCGTTGGCGAGCTCGGTAAAGTCGACCAGCTTGCGCTCGCAGATGTCACCACGCAGCATGGCGAACTGGCCCTTGCCGCGACGGTATTCGATGACGACATCGTAGTCCTTGCCAGCCTCGACGGGGAACGACTTGTATTCTACACGACGGCCGAATCCGAAGCCGAAGCCGCGACGGCCACCGCCCTTGTTCTCTTCCACAACCTCTCCGTTGACCTTCAGCACGTAGCCGTTGTCGCTCGTCAGCGTGTACTTCATCTCGCCTGTGAACGTGGCGGTATATTTACCGCTGATGCGGACACAGATATTGTCGTTGCTGACACCCTCGGCGAAGCCCCAGGCTCCGAAGGTGGAGAAGTTCAGCTCGTTGTAATAGCCGCTCTTGACGGGAGCCGGCGTCTCGCCCTCAAACGGTGACTGCTCGCTGTTCCAGAACTCCACAAGCACGCCCTTGCCGTCGTTGAAGTCTTGCAGGTGGTGGATGGTGTTATATTCGTCGTTCAGCTCGCAGGCCTTCTGGCTGATGATCTCGCCGGGGAAGGCGTTCCTGATGCCCTCGAGCAGCGAGTGCTGATGGGCCTCGGTGGGCGTGCCGCCATAGTTGCCGTTAAGCAGTTCCACGTCGTCGATATTCGGACCGATGACGGCCAGCTTCTTCAGGTTCTTGGAGAGTGGCAGGATACCCTTGTTCTCCAACAGCACCATCGACTCGCGGGCGGCCTGTGTGGCGAGTGCGTCGAACGACTCGCTGCTGATGACCTCGGGGCCGAGTTTCGCCCAGGGCAGCATGTCGGCGGGGTCGAACATACCGAGCTCGAAACGGCCGGTGAGCGTATAACGCAGATGCTTGTCGAGGTCGCTCTCAGTGATGAGTCCTTTCTTCAGACCCTCGGTCAGCGACATAAACACCTTGCCGCACTCGAGGTCGGTGCCGTTGAGAACAGCGTCGACAGAGGCGGAGAGTCCGTCCTTATGCGTCTCGTGCTGACCACGGTTGAAGAAGTTGTTGATGGCATCGCAGTCGGTGAGCACGATGGCATCGTAGCCCCACTTGTTGCGCAGGATGTCGATGAGCAGACGGTCGCTGGTGCAGCAAGGTTTGCCCTCGAAACGCTGATAGGCGCACATCACCTCTCTCACGTCGGCCTTCTTCACAAGGGCCTTGAAGGCAGGGAGATAGGTCTCCCAGAGGTCACGGTTGGTAGGCTCAACGTTCATCGAATGGCGCAGGGGTTCTGGGCCACTATGAACGGCATAATGCTTCGCGCACGCATGCGTTTTATAATAATGTTTGTCGTTGCCCTGCATGCCGAGCACGGTCTGAACGCCCAGTACGGCATTCATATAGGGGTCTTCACCGCAGGTCTCCTGACCGCGTCCCCAGCGAGGGTCACGGAAGATGTTTACGTTCGGGCACCAGAAGGTGAGCTCAGGGTTGCCGGGATAGTAGGTGACACCCATGGGAACGTTGTACAGCTTAGGATCATTGTGGTCGGTACGGTTCCAGTTGGCACGGGCCTCGTCGCTCACGGCTGAGAACACATCGTAGACCAGCTTCTCGCTGAAGGCTGCCGCCATGCCGATGGGCTGGGGGAAGACGGTATAACCGCCCTGACGGACACCATGGCAGGCCTCGCTCCACCAGTTGTAGGAGGGGATGCCCAGACGGTCGACGGAAATCGACTTGTTCATCATCAGACCGACTTTCTCTTCGGGGGTCAGCATGCTGATCAGGTTTTCCACACGTTCAGCCGTCGGCAGCTGTGGATTCTGCCACGGGTACTTTTGCTGGGCCGGAGCAATAGCTGTCACGGCGGCCATCAATGTCAAAAACAATAATCTCTTCATATAATAAATAGTTTTGATAAGCGTTTCGAATTACAAGTTGGTTGATTGTGCTTGCAAAGATACGAATTTTATTTGTAATACATTGAAAAAGTAATAAAATGTAAGCCTTTTGAGCAAAAAAGTAGCAAAATATTTGTTGGTTACGATGGAAATGCTTACTTTTGCAGCCGAAAACGAATAAACGACAGAAAAAGTATGAAGAGTCTTAATCTACTGAACGGTCTCATTATTATTCGACTGCAGGGCGCAGTCGGAAGTGATAAGGCGTAGGTTAAGTTGACAGTTGATAATTGATAGTTGATAAACAAAATAGAGCCCTTCTCACTTCCGAGTGCGAGGGGCTTTTTGTTTTAGACATAAGGACAGATTTTTTAGACATAAGGACATAAGAACATAATTTAGATTATAGATAGATGGACAGACTTTACATTTTTGACACGACGCTCCGCGACGGCGAACAGGTGCCGGGATGCCAACTGAACACGGTTGAGAAGATTCAGGTGGCCAAGGCGCTGGAGCAGTTGGGCGTCGATGTGATTGAAGCGGGATTCCCTGTGTCGAGTCCTGGCGACTTCAACTCGGTAATCGAGATTTCGAAGGCCGTCACTTGGCCTGTGATCTGTGCGCTGACCCGGGCTGTTGAGAAAGACATCGATGTGGCCTTCGAGGCGCTGAAGTATGCCAAGCACAAGCGCATCCACACGGGTATCGGCACCTCTGACGAGCACATCCAGTTTAAGTTCAACTCCACCCGTGAGGAGATTCTCGAACGGGCCGTGGCCGCCACGAAGTATGCCAAGCGTTACGTGGACGACGTGGAGTTCTATTGCGAGGATGCCGGCCGTACAGACAACGAGTACCTCGCCCAGGTGGTGGAAGCCGTAATCAAGGCCGGAGCCACGGTAGTCAATATTCCCGACACGACGGGCTACTGTCTGCCGCAGGAGTATTTCGAGAAGATCAAGTATCTGAAGGAGCACGTGGACGGCATCGACCGTGCCATCATCTCCACCCATTGTCATAATGATCTGGGCATGGCAACGGCCAATTCGCTGAACGGCGTGATGGCAGGAGCCCGTCAGGTGGAGGTGACTATCAACGGCATCGGCGAGCGGGCCGGCAATACCTCGCTGGAGGAGATCGCGATGATCCTGAAGTGCCACAAGGGCCTGGACATAGAAACGAACATCAATACCACGAAGATCTATCCGACGTCGAGGATGGTGTCGAGTCTGATGAATATGCCCGTACAGCCGAACAAGGCCATCGTGGGTCGAAACGCCTTTGCACACTCCTCAGGCATTCATCAGGACGGTGTGCTGAAGAATGTGCACACCTATGAGATCATGGACC